>Ga0182739_1001713_pt1 | contig 21972 bp, 22 predicted proteins | sample eDN5th30CBELigBY_FD_128873 | JGI IMG/M metagenome (GOLD analysis project Ga0182739, IMG submission 128873) | Enriched backyard soil microbial communities from Emeryville, California, USA - eDNA 5th pass 30_C BE-Lig BY (version 2) (version 2) | ecosystem: Environmental > Terrestrial > Soil >...
CTGCAGGAACATGCTGTTGGGCACGATGACGTGCGTGCGCTGGAACGTCTCGATCTCGGTGGCCCGGATGTTGATGCGCCGCACGAAGCCCTCGTGGCCGCTCACCGTCACCCAGTCGCCCGCCTTGATCGGCCGTTCGACCAGCAGGATGACGCCGGAAATCACGTTGTTGGCGATGTTCTGGAGTCCGAGGCCGATGCCGACCGACAACGCGCCCAGGACGATGGCCAGATTGGTGAAGTCGACGCCCAGCGCGGCGATGCCCACCAGGATGGCGATCATCACGCCGGCATAGTTGAGGCCGGCATCGATCGACTGGCGCAGCGGCATCGGCGCCTCGACGGTCGGCAGCACGCGGTCGCGCACGACGCTGCGGATCAGGCGCGCCAGCAGCATGCACACGAAGAAGGCGACGATCGCCATGCCGACATTGCCGAGCGAGATGGTGACGCCGCCGACCTTGACGCCCCGCACGAGGTGGCCCAGCCCGTCGAGCATCGCATCGGTGTCGACGTTCCAGGCCGCCGGGATGGCGATCCCCAGCAGCAGGACCAGGGCGGCGTCGAACAGCAGCAGCACCAGATACTGGCCGCGCAGCGTGCTGTCCGGTGCGAGGCCGAAGGCGCTGCGGACGAAGGTGCCGGAGGGCGTGCCTGGGGCGGCTGCCGCGTCGAGGAGATCGGCCACCAGCTTGTGCAGAAGGAAGGCGATCGCGATCAGCAGGCAGGTCGTGGAGATCGCCGTATGCAGATGGGCACCCAGGGTCGCGTAGCCGATCAGCGAACAGACGATCGACGACAGGACGGCGACGACCAGCAGCAGGCGTGTGACCGCCCACCAGGTTCCGCCGATCATCGGCGGCAGTTCGGAGCCTTCGGGGCGGTCGGCGTGCCAGGCGCGGTTCGACAGGGTCGGCAGGCTGAGCATGGCCACGACGGCCGTCAGCACGACGGCGCCGACCGAGGCGACCGCATCGCGACCCTCGCCGCGGCTGAGCGCGAGGTAGACGAACTCGAGCGGCAGGCTGATCGAGTAGAGTCGCCGGAGCGCCCGGGACAGAGAATGGGCGCTGTCGTCGCTGAACGGCAGGGCGCGCCATTCGGGGCGTTCCGGCGAGAGGGCTGCGGAGGTCATGCCGAACACCAGCAGCAGCAGAATGAGGCGACCCACGGCGTCGGGGATCAGCGCATCGATCGGCGCGGGCGGATTGCTCGCGAGCAGGAGCTTGCCGATCAGCCAGACCGCCAGGATGGGTACCAGGACGAGCCCGAGGCCGTCGATGGCGCTGATGATGGCCTGGTCGTGCCGGGCGTCGATGTGCGTTCCGCCCCGGCCGAAGCGGCGGCGCAGGGCGCGCCCGACCCACCACAGGATGATCGTGAGCGCGGCCCACAGGCCGAGCGGCACCAGCTCCGGGCTGCCGGCGCTCAGGGTGAGGAAACCCTCATCGCTCCAGTTCGCCATAGCGCCGGTCAATGTCTTCACCGATGCCACGACCTGCGGGCCGATCTTGTGCCACACGCCGGGCGAGAGCGGAGACGGGTCGCGGCGGAGCAGGGTCTGCAGCACCAGTTCGCCGCGCAGCTTGGTCAGCCGCTCCAGCAACTGGTCGGCGCGGGCGATCACCACCTCGCTTTGCTTGACCCGGCTCTCGGCGATCGTGGCCTGTTCGGTCAGCCGCTCGCGATCGGCCTTCACGGCATCGGTCTCCGGCGGTGCGTCGGTGCCGGGCTTCAGGTCGAGGGGCGCCAGGAGTTTCCGCGTGTCGGCAAGGTCGTTGCGGGCGAAGGCGGCGGCAGCAATCGCGGCGGTGCGAACGTCGGTCGCCTGCTCGCGCAAACCGTCGATCTCGACCGGCAACAGATCCGCCTGCTCGGTGCGGGTGGCGATGCGGTCGAGCTGGCGACCCCAGAGTTCGGCGAGCTGACTAAAGGGCCGCTGCGGCTGCGGGACGGTCTGGGCGGAAGCCGCGACGCTTGCGAAGAGCAGCGCGAACCATGCGAGGCGAGCGAGAGACCGCATTCGGTGCGCAAATCCTGGAAACGACGAAAGGCTTTGCATGGTCACTACCACGGGTGGCCCGGAGCAAGCCACGACGCAGACTGTCTGGCTGCGCAGAAGGGCGAAATCAGGGCGCCGCTTCGGCGTTGACAGCGTCGTGGCGACGCGGAACCTTGCCGGCCGCAATATGAAGGGGAGACGAGAAATGGCCGAAGGGCAAGGATCCGTAGGCGAAATCCGCATCGAGCCCGGCCGGCTGCACGCTTTCACCATGGCGATCTGCCGGGCCGACGGCAGCTCCGCCGAGGAGGCGAAGCTGGTCGCCGACCATCTCGTGCTCGCCAACCTGTTCGGGCATGACAGTCACGGCGTCGGCATGATGCCGTCCTATATCCAGAACACGCTGAACGGTGCCTGCAAACGCAACCATCACGCCGCGATAGACCGCGACAACGGCGCGGTGATCGTGGTCGAAGGCGGCGCCGGTTACGGTCAGGTCATCGCCAAGGAGGCGATGGACATCGGCATCGAGCGGGCGAAGAAGCACGGCGTCTGTGTCGTCGGCCTGAAGAACTCCCATCACATCGGCCGGATCGGCCACTGGGGCGAGCAGTGCGCGCGCGCCGGGATGGTGAGCACACACTGGGTGAACGTGCATGGGCACAAGTCGCTGGTCGCGCCGTTCGGCGGCGCCGAGGCGCGCTTCACGACCAATCCCTACTGCACGGCCATCCCGCGCAAGGGACAGGAGCCGATCGTGCTCGACTTCGCGACCAGCCAGGTGGCGATGGGCAAGGTGAGGGTCGCCAACAACAAGAAGATCCAGATGGAGGAAGGCCTCCTGATCGACGCCGCCGGCAAGGCCACGACCGAACCGGGCGTGATGTACAACGCTCCCTACGGCGCCATCCTGCCGTTCGGCCTGCACAAGGGCGGCGGCCTGGCGGTGATCTGCGACCTGCTCGCCGGCGCGCTGACGGGTGGCCGTACGCACAGTCCGCGGACGATCAAGAAGGATGGCACCGACATCATCAACAACATGCTGTCGATCATCATCGATCCCGACTCGATGGGCGGTACCGCCTTCTTCGAGGACGAGGTCGACAATTTCATTGGCTGGGTGAAGTCGGCGAAGCCGCAGCCCGGCGTCGCCGAGGTGCTGGTGCCGGGCGAGCCCGAGCGGGCGCGCAAGCTCGATCGCGAGAAGAACGGCGTGCCGATCGACACGACCACCTGGCAGCAGCTCGTCGATACGGCCCGCAAGGTGCGCCTGAACGATACCGACATCCCGCAGATGGCCGGCGCCTGACGCGACCGGAGCCGACAGGAGAGACGGACCATGGCCAAGATGAAGCTCTACTACTCGCCGGCGTCGCCCTATGCCCGCAAGGTCAGGGTGCTGGCGATCGAGGCCGGCCTCGACAAGAAGATGGACATGGTGAACGTGGCCCTGACGCCGGTCGCGCCCAATGCCGACGTCGACAAGCACAATCCGATCGGCAAGATCCCGGCGCTGTCGATCAAGACCATGGACCTCTTCGATTCGCCCGTGATCTGCGAGTATCTCGACAGCCAGCACAAGGGCCGCAAGCTGTTCCCGCGCAAGGGCCGCGAACGCTGGATGGCGCTGCGCCAGCAGGCGATGGCCGACGGCCTGCTCGATGCCGCGCTGCTCGCCCGATACGAAGGATTCCTGCGGCCGGAGGAGAAGCGCTGGCCCGACTGGTCGAAGGGCCAGATGAAGAAGATCGACGGCGTGCTCGACCAGCTGGAGGCCGAATCCAAGGCGCTCAAGGGCAAGCCCACGATCGGCACCGTCTCGATCGGCTGTGCGCTGGGCTATCTCGACTTCCGCTTCGGGCATCACGACTGGCGCGCGAAGCGGCCGAAGCTCGCAAAGTGGTTCGCCGCCTTCGCCAAGACGCCGTCGATGAAGGCCACGGTTCCGCCGCCGGCCTGAGATCATGACCGCCGACCAGATCATCGCCCGCCTCGGCCTGCAGCCGCATCCCGAGGGTGGGCACTACCGGGAGACGTTCCGCGCGCCGGCCGGAAAGGACGGTCGTGGCGCCAGCACCGCGATTTTCTTCCTGCTGAAGGCCGGCGAGCGTTCGCACTGGCACAGGGTCGATGCCGACGAGGTCTGGCATCACTATGACGGCGCGCCGCTCGAGCTTTCGATGAGCGACGAGGGTCGCACGGCCCGGCACCTGCGCCTTGGCCGCGACTTCGGTCTGGGCGAGACACCGCAGATCGTCGTGCCACGCGGCGTCTGGCAGGCCGCCCGCTCGCTCGGCAACTGGACGCTGGTCGGCTGCACCGTGGCCCCGGCCTTCGACTTCGCCGGCTTCGAGCTTGCCTCGCCCGGCTGGGAGCCCGGTTCCTAACGCTTCCAGAGTTCGCGCGAGGCGAGAATGGCGCCGGCCGTGACCAGCAGGGCTGCCGCGATCAGCGTGCCGGTCGGTTCGGCCAGGCCGAAGGTCACCAGGATCGCCGTCGAGAGAATGGGCGTCGCATAGGAGATCGCCCCCAGCGCGCGGATGTCGCCGCGCTTCACCGCGTGATCCCAGAAATAGAAGGCCGATCCGGCCGGGCCGAGGCCCAGCGCCAGGACCGCGAGCCAGGCCGTGCCGGTGGCGGGCCAGACGGTGCGTTCGAAGGCGAGGTGGCAGGCGAGCGAGAGCAAAGCCGAGGCGGCGCAGAAGGCGGCGATGGCATCGGTCGGCGTTTCCCCGAAGCGGCGCGACAGGACCGAATAGATCGACCAGGCGAAGGCGCAGCCCAGCGCCAGCAGGTAGCCCAGCGCATGGCTGTCGGCGAAGTTCAGCCCGCGGCCGAACGCCAGCAGGGCGACGCCGGCGAAGCCCAGCGCCGCGCCCGCGAGGTGCGGCCAGTGCAGGCGCTCGCCCGCCAGCGGTGCCGAGAGCAGCACGATCAGCAGCGGCCACAGGTAGTTTATGAGGTTGGCCTCGGCCGGCGGGGCGAGCTGGAGGGCCGCGAAGTAGAGCGCGTGGTAGCCGAACAGCCCGCCGATGCCGAGCAGCCAGACGCGTGCCGGCCAACCCACGAGGCCGGCCCAGCCGACCCCATTGGCCCGGGCGCGGACGATTCCGATGGCGGCGCCGACCGCGAACGTCATCGCCACCATCTGGAACGGCGGGATCGGTCCGGCCGACACCGAGAGAAGGGCGAGCGAACTCCACAGGCAGATCGAGATCAGGCCCGCCGCCATGGCCCGGCGGCGGACAGTGTCGGCGGTGGTCATCGGGGCCGCTTAGAGAATGAGGTGGGGATTGTCGAGCAGATGCACGGGTGTCGATTCACGGTTACGATACGATTGCAGTGGAGCCTGGATGTTCGTTAGGCCGACCAATCCCATCAGTCATCGACTGGCGCGTATCGCCTTCATCCTAGCGACCGTGGGTGCGCTGATCGTAGCCGTTTCCGGGCCGCTGCACCGCTTTCTCGGCCTCGACATAGAGGCTGCAATCGCGGTCTTCCGCTACGGATTCTATCTGACGGTGGCCGGCGTGATGCTGGGACTGGCCACCATCCTTCCCGCCCGCCCCGGCGATCATCGCCGAGGCAGCGTCGCCGCTTTCCTCGCCATCGTGATCGGCGCCGCCGGCGCCTGGGTCCCCCTGCACTGGTTTCTGCAGGCACAGCACCGGCCCGCCATCAACGACATCACGACCGACACGGCCAACCCGCCGCCGCTCGTGGCCACGGCGCAATTGCGACGCGGCGCGCCCAATCCCCCGACCTATCCGAAGGAAAGCGCCGCGCTCCAGCGCGCCGCCTTTCCCGACATCGAACCGGTCACGCTCGCGGTCCCGCCGGCGGAGGCCTTCAAGCGTGCGGAGCGCGTGGCGGCTGCCCTCAATTGGGAGATCGTGGCGCGCGTGCCGGCGGACGGCCGCCTCGAAGCCATCGCGACCAGCCCCTGGTTCGGCTTTCGCGACGACATCGTCGTCCGGATCCGCCCGCAAGGGGCCGGCAGCCGGGTCGACATCCGCTCGAAGAGCCGCATCGGCGAGGCCGATCTCGGCGGCAATGTCGAGCGCGTCCGGGCCTTCCTTGCACGGCTGAAGAGCGAAGGCTGACGGAAGCCCTCAGGCCATCGGCAGAGTGAAGCCGAAGAGCGTACCCTGCTCGTTCGAGGCGATCAGGGCGATGTCGCCGCCGTGCAGGCGCACCAGATCGCGGGCGATGGCGAGGCCGAGGCCGGTGCCGCCCTGCCGCCCGCCGGTCGTGAAGGGGCGGAAGAGTTGCCCGGTCACCGAGGCGGGGATGCCGGGTCCGTTGTCGGCAACTTCGACCAGCAGGAAGCCGCTGCTGCGCCGCGCGCGGATGGTGACGCTCGTTGCGCCGGCCTCGAAGGCGTTGCGTCCGAGATTGATGAACACCCGGTAGAGCAGGTCGCGGTCGCAGCGCGCGATGCCTCTGCTGCCGATCTCGTTCACCCAGCTGCGCAGGAGGTTGGGATCGTTCTCCTCGCCCTGCTCCTGCAGCGCCACGCCGACCTCGTCGACGAGGTCGGCGAGATCGACCTCGGCCAGCCGGGGCGACGGCTTCTCGCGGACATATTCGATGGCGTCGCTGGCGAGGCGCGCGGCGCGGTCGATCGTGTTGAGGATGGTCGGGGCGAGCGCGCGCGTCCGCTCGTCGTCGCTGCGCGCCAGCCGGTCCGACAGCAGGCGCGCGGTCGAGAGCATGTTGCGCAGGTCGTGGTTGATCTTGTTGGTCGCCGCGCCAACCTCGGCGAGGCGCGATTTCTGACGCAGCGACGCGCGCAGCTCGCGCTGCAGGATCTGGAACTCATGATCGACCACGCCGATCTCGTCGTTGCGCCGCACCGGCGCGCGCCCGGGGCCGCCCTCTTCCGGCGCCCGGCGAAAGGCGACCATCGCAGCCGAGAGGTCCTGCAGCGGGCGGACGACCAGCCAGCGCAGCGCCAGATACAGAAGCGAGGCGGTGAACAAGGCGATGATGATCGAGAGAATCACGATCCGGCTCGTGTAGCCATACATGGCCGCCCGCATCGGCCGTTCGTCGATCACGATCCAGACCATGGCGCCGGGCAGGCGAACCGACTCGCCGCCGACTCGGATGAGATGCGAGCCGTCGCGCGCCATCGCTTCCAGCGCATCCAGGATCAGGCCGAGCGCCCCGCGGTCCTTGAGGTTGAAGCCCTGCATCTCAGGCCGCGGCTCGATGTTCATCAGGGCGCGCTTGGGCTTGTTGGGCTCGAGCAGCACGACCGCCTCGACACGCGCATGGGCGAGCAGCGATCCCTTCACCTGTTCCGTCACCATATTGTCGGGCGTCGCGTCGAGGGCCAGTGCCGCCAGCGTGCCGCTCTCGATCAGCTGTTCGAGGTAGACCAGCCTGAAGCGGGCGATCGAGGGCAGGAAGATCGCCACCTCGGCCGTCATCACGGCGACGATGACGAGGCCCAGGATGCGCCACGACAGGCCGAAGGTCGCGGTCTGCCGCCGCGCGGGGCGGGCGGTCTCGGCCGGCAGGGTGACGTCGGCGCTCATCGCTTGCTTCTACCAGACCGGCCATCGCGCGAGAAACTGCACGAGGAGCCGCATGCGGGGGCCGAACAGGGTTTCGGTATAGTAACTTCCAGCCGCCCGCTTGGCGGTTTCGCCGAGTGTCGGATAGGGCGGCACGAAGCTCGCCAGGGTCGAGATCTTGAGGCGCCCGGAGAGGGCCAGGCACCAGCTCTGGATCAGCTCGCCGGCCTGCGGCCCCGCGATGCCCGCGCCCAGTACACGGCCGCGTCGGTCGGTGACGACCTTCACCAGCCCCTCGGTCTCTCGTTCGGCCTGGGCGCGATCGTTCTCGGCAAACGTCCAGCGCAGCACCCTGATGCCGTCGCCGTGCCTGGCCCGCGCGTCGCGCTCGTTGAGGCCGACCTGCGCCAGTTCGGGATCGGTGTAGGTCGTCCAGGGCACGATGGAGGGATCGAGTCTTGCCGGCGCGCGGAACAGCGCACCGCGGATGAACAGCGATGCCTCGTGGCCTGCCATGTGGGTGAAGGCATAGCGGCCGTTGCAGTCGCCGATCGCCCAGACGTTGCGGTTGGACGTGCGCAGGGAATCGCCGACCGTGATGCCGCGCCTGTCGTGGGCGACGCCGGCCTTGTCGAGGTCGAGACCGTCGACCGTCGGGACGCGACCCGTCGCGATGAGGAGATGGGAGCCTTCGATCCGGCGGCCGTCCTCCAGCACCGCCGCGATGCCGCCCGCGGTGCGTTCGATCCTCGCGACCTTCATGTTCTCATGCAGCTGCACACCTTCGCGGCGCAGGCGTGCGACGACGATCGCGGCGAGTTCGGGATCGTCCTTGGCGAGGCAGGTCGATGCTTCCAGCACCGTGACCCGGGCGCCCAGCCGGCAGAAGGCCTGCGCCATCTCCAGTCCGATCGGGCCGCCGCCCAGCACCACGAGATGCGAGGGCAGAACGCGATTGGCGAAGAGCGTCTCGTTGGTGAAGTGCGGCGCGTCGGCCAGACCCGGCAGCGGCGGCAGAGAGGGTCGGGAACCGGTCGCGAGGACGATGCGCTTGCTGCGGATGCGATGGCTGCCGGCCTGCAATTCGGTGCGGCCGGTGAAACGCGCCTCCTCCTGCAGGACGCGCACGCCGAGCTTTTCGAACCGCTCGACCGAATCGTTGGGGGCGATGGCGGCGATCACGCCGGCAACGTGATCCATCACCTTGCCGAAATCGACGGCGGGTTCGACCGGGGCGATGCCGAAGATCGCCCCGTTGCGCTGCGCCTGCGCCGCCTTCGCCGCTGCGATCAATGCCTTCGAAGGGACGCAGCCGTAATTGAGGCAGTCGCCGCCCATCAGCGCGCGCTCGATCAGCACGACGTCGAGGCCGAGCTGCGCGGCGCCCGCCGCCACCACGAGCCCGGCCGAGCCGCCGCCGACGATACAGACGTCGGGGGTGAGCAGGCTCATCTCAGGAAGAGGGTTGCCGGCGGAGCCGGGAGAACAGGACCGGCAGCAGCGCCAGCGCGGCCAGTCCCAGCAGCGGTAACAGGATGTGCCATTCGAAGATGATGCCGAGATCGGGCTGCTCGCCGCGCTTCAGGACCGCCCCGAGGCCCGCCCCGACGCTCGCATAGACGATCGAGGCCGGCACGATGCCCAGCATGGTGGCGAGGACGTAACGCCTGAGCGGCATCCCGAGGAGTGCCGGGACGATGTTGACCAGCCAGAACGGGAATATCGGCACGAGCCTCAGGAAGAGGAGATAGCTGAAGTCATTGTGCCGAAACCCATCCTCGAGACGCGCCAGCATCGCGCCGGCACGGGCCCGGAAGAGGCCGCGGAATGCATAACGTGCGGCGAGGAACACGGCGATCGATCCCAGGGTCGCGGCGATTGCCGACAGGCCGGCACCCGTCCAGGTGCCGAACAGGAAACCGCCCACCGGCGTCGCGACCACGGCGACCGGCAGGGAGAAGGCGACCATGAGTGCATAGGCGAGCACGAAGGTCAGGCCGGCGAGCACACCATGCGCGGCGACCCATGCCGTCAGCGTGGCCTTGTGACGGGCCAGCATCCCGAATGAGAAATAGTGTTCGAGCCCGAACAGCAGGAAAACCGCCAGTCCCGCCAGCAGGATCGCCACTGGCAGCAGCCGGCGCAGTGTCGATTTGTTCATCTGGCCCTTCGTCTCGCCCCGCCGCGATATTGACGCGCTGACGCCGATCCTCAAAGCACATGCTGTCACGCCTGAGTGACCGGCAGGCCCGGATCCGTTGCCGTGACGCTCGGTCGTTCCCGGAATCGCTGCCACCAGGCCGACAGGCGTGGGCGTGCGGCGAGCAGGTCGGCGCCGCGCGCGGATTGGACGAAGTAGGCGACCATTGCCCCGAGATGGAGGTCGGCGAGCGACAGGCCCGGCCCCGCCAGCCAGGCGTCCGGCGCGGCGAGCGTCTCGAGCGCGTCGAGAGCCCTCGTCGCATCGTCCAGGCCCTTTTGCAGCTCTTCCCGGTCGCTGGCTCCGCCCCTGTGCGGTCGAACCACGTCGTGGACGAACACCTGGCGCACCAGCGGCCAATAGCCATAGGCGTCGACCACGGCGATGATCTGGTCCATGCGCGCGAGCTGCTTCGGGTCGGCTGGCTGAAGGGCCGGACCGGGAAAGGCGCGGTCCACGTATCGGATGATGGCGCCCGTCTCATAGAGGGCGAAGTCGTCATGGACGAGAGAAGGCACCCGGCCGAACGGGTGCAGCGCGAGATAGCCGGCCGGAACGTCAGCCGCGAACGGGTTCACGTCCACCCGATCGTAAGCCAGCCCCTTCTCCGCCAGGACCAGGCGGACGATCCGGACATAGACGCTGTAGCGGTAACCATGAAGGACGAGGGCCATGACGTATCCTAGCCCTCGTTGACTCCGAAGGGGCACGCGCTTATTACCCTCGCCCACGGAATTCGCTCCCGGTGCGCCGCGCGGGGAGCTTTGTTGTGTTTTAAGGAGTTGCGTCATGAAACGCACCTATCAACCGAGCAAGCTGGTCCGCGCCCGTCGGCACGGATTCCGGTCCCGTATGGCGACCGTCGGTGGCCGCAAGGTCATCGCCAACCGCCGCCGGTCCGGCCGCAAGCGTCTGTCGGCCTAGTCCTATTGGCTGCGGCGCGCCTCGGGCGTCTGCCGAATCGTAGCGACTTCCTGCGCGTCCAGGCCGGGCGGCGATGCGCCATGCCCGGTTTCGTGCTGCAAACGGCACCCGTGCCCGCTGAGCTCGGCGGTCCCGCGATCCGGGTCGGTTTCACCGTCAGCCGCAAGGTCGGCAATGCGGTGGTGCGCAACCGGGTCCGTCGGCGCCTGCGCGAGATCGCCCGCCAGATTATCCCCGGCTCGGCCCGGGCCGATCATGACTATGTGCTGGTGGGCCGCCAAGGCGCCATCGGCCGCGACTTTCTTGCGATGAAGGCCGAGTTGCAGGAGGCCCTTCGGCGTCTCAAGGCCCTTGCCCCGCCCCTAGCGACGCCATGACGTGCATTGGCAGCTTGCGCCGGAGCGCTTAAGTCGCCAGTTTCCGGGCCGCATGATGTCCTTGGTCCTGCGCGGCGCGATTCGCTTCTATCAACTCACGCTCGCCTACTTCTTCGTCGGTGCCTGCCGCTACGAGCCCTCATGCTCGGCTTACGCGGCCGAGGCGCTGTCGAAGCATGGCGCGCTGCGGGGAAGCTGGCTCGCCGCCCATCGCCTGTGTCGCTGCGGCCCCTGGGGGGCAGGCGGCTATGACCCCGTTCCGCCGGCCGCCGCCCGCTCGCGCGCGCCGCTTTCCTGCCACCCTGCCCGGCGCTCCTGACGCGCCACGAAAGACCGCCGACCAATGGATCAGAAGAATTTTATCGTCGCCATCGTCCTTTCGGTGCTGATCATCGTGGGCTGGCAGGTGGTGTTCCCGCCGTCCAAACAGGCGGCCAACAATGCCCAGCAGCAGGCGGCGACGCAGTCGGGCGCGCCCGTCGCCCCGGCCGGTCAGCCGGGGACTCCCGGCACGCAGCCCGGTCCGGGCGCCGCGCCGACTCAGCAGCCGGTGGTCAGCCGTGGCGAGGCCGTCGCGCTGACGCCGCGCGTCACCTTCAATACCGCCGAGCTCACCGGCTCGCTCTCGCTCAAGGGCGCGCGCATCGACGACGTGCAGCTCGTCAAATACCGCGAGACCATCGATCCCAAGAGCCCGCCGGTACCGGTCCTGTCGCCGGTCGGCAGCGAGCATCCCTACTACGCCGAGTTCGGCTGGTCCTCCTCGGACCCCGCCATCAAGGTGCCGGGTCCGGAGACGGTCTGGACGGCCGAGGCTCCGACGGTGGCGCCCGGCAAACCGGTCAGGCTCACCTGGGACAATGGCGAAGGGTTGGTGTTCGGCCTCACGGTCTCGATCGACGAGTTCTTCATGTTCGACGTGAAGCAGAGCGTCGACAACAAGACCGACAAGCCGGTGACGCTGTTCCCGTGGAGCCTCATCGTGCGCTACGGCGAGCCCAAGTTCGAGGGCATGTACATCCTCCACGAGGGTCCGTACGGCGTCTTCAACGATACGCTGAAAGAGTTCAGCTACTCCGACTTCAAGGGCAACAAACAGCAGAAGATCGCCACCACAGGCGGCTGGGTCGGCATCACCGACAAGTACTGGATGTCGGTGCTGGTGCCCGACCAGAAGTCCAAGGTCGACGTCTCGATCAAGCAGACCGGCGCCGGCGCCGATGTGAAATACCAGGTCGACTATGTCGCGAGCGGAGTCACGGTCGCTCCGGGTGCCAATGCCACGACGGATGCCAAGCTGTTCGCCGGCGCGAAGATCGTGCGGGTGATTTCCGACTATGAAAGCAAGTACGGCATCCAGAAGTTCGATCTCACGATCGACTGGGGCTGGTTCTGGTTCTTCACCAAGCCGCTGTTCTGGCTGCTCGAGTGGCTCTACGTGCATCTCGGCAATTTCGGCCTGTCGATCCTGGTGCTGACCGTGGTCGTGAAGGCCGTGTTCTTCCCGCTGGCCAACAAGTCCTATGCGGCGATGAGCAAGATGAAGCGGCTCCAGCCCGAAATGGAGAAGCTCAAGCAGCGCTACGGCGAGGACCGCCAGCGGATGAACCAGGAGCTGATGCAGCTCTATCGTCGCGAGAAGGTGAATCCCGCGGCGGGCTGCCTGCCGATCGTGGTGCAGATCCCGGTCTTCTTCGCGCTCTACAAGGTGCTCTACACCACCATCGAGATGCGCCATCAGCCGTTCTACGGCTGGATCAAGGATCTGTCCGCGCCCGATCCGCTCACGATTCTAACCGGCTTCGGGCTGTTTCCGTGGGACGTCCCGCACTTCCTGCACTTCTTCAACATCGGCATCTGGCCCATGATCATGGGCGTCACGATGTACCTGCAGCAGAAGCTGAATCCGCAGCCGACCGATCCGGTGCAGGCGCGCGTGTTCCAGTTCCTGCCCATTCTGTTCACCTTCATGCTGGCGCCCTTCGCCGCCGGCCTGGTGATCTACTGGGCGTGGAGCAACACGCTCTCGATCGCGCAGCAGTACATGATCATGCGCCGTCACGGCGCGCCGATCGGCGGCAAGGCGGTGCCTGCGACCCCGGCGCCGGCGGCTCCCTCCAATGAAAAGAAGGGCGGCAAGAGCTCCGGCAAGAAGAGCTGATGCCGGACAAGTCACCCCCCAACTCACCCGCCGCGGCCGAGGAAGGCCGTTCGCCGGAGGAGATCGAGGCGGCCCGCAAGCTGTTTGCGGGCCCCTGCGACTTCGTCTCGGGGGCCGCGTCGATCGAATCGCTGCCCGGCATCTCGCTCCCGGAAGTCGCCTTCGCCGGCCGCTCCAACGTCGGCAAGTCGAGCCTGGTGAATGCGCTCACCGGCCGGCGCACCCTGGCGCGCGTCTCGGCCAATCCCGGCCATACGCGCCAGGTCAATTTCTTCAACCTGGCCGACCGGCTGATGCTGGTCGACCTGCCGGGTTACGGTTTCGCCAAGGTCTCCCGATCGATGAAGGAGACGTGGCAGGACCTCGCCTCGGCCTATCTGCGTGGCCGTCCGACCCTGATGCGCATCTTCGTGCTGATCGACGGCCGTCACGGGGTGAAGGAGAGCGACCGCGAGACGATGCGCAACCTCGACAGCGCCGCCGTCTCCTACCAGCTTCTCCTCACCAAGACCGATTATCTGCGCGCCTCAGACGTGGCCGCTGCCGTGAAGGCCGCCGAGGCCGTGGCCCGCAAGCACGGTGCCGCCCATCCCGAGGTCCTGCCGACGAGCAGCGAAACCGGGTTCGGTATTCCCGAGCTGCGCGCCGAGATCGTCGCCGTCGCGCAGGTTTAGAATCTCCGTCGTCTCGACCGAAGCCTCGCGTAGCGAGGCGTAGCGGAGAGACCTTGCCTCTACGATTTGCCGGCTTTTGGTGGAGAAAAGGTCTCTCCACTCCGCGCTCCGCGCTGCGGTCGAGACGACGGGATCTACATTTAAGCCGCGTCGTGGAAGATCAGCCCGAGCGTGAAACGCTCGCCCTCGCGCAGGCTCGAGACGCCGTGGCGCAGGGCGGTCCGGTGCCATCCGCGCACGCCCTTCGCCGGCCGCTCGTTCACGGCGAAGATCGCGGCATCGCCCTGCTCCAGCGGCACGACCTCACCGCGTGACTGCATGCGGGCGCGCTGCTCGACCAGCATGAATTCGCCGCCGGTGAAGTCGCGGCCTGGGGCGCTCAGCAGCACCACGACCTGCAGCGGAAAGACCATCTCGCCGTAGAGGTCGCGATGCAGGCAGTTGTAATCGCCCGGCCCGTAGCGCAGCAGGAGCGGCGTCGGCCGCGTCTGGCCGGCCTCATGGCATTCGCGCAGCCAGTCCTTCAGGTCGGCCGGGAAACGCCGGGGCCGCCCCAGCCGTTCGTTCCACGCGTTGGCCACTTTTGCCAGTTCAGGGTACAGCGCCTGGCGCAGCCGCTCGACGGGCGGGGGCAGGTCATAGGCGAAATACTGGTACTCGCCCTGCCCGTAGCCGTGGCGTTGCATGACGATGTGTTTGCGGAACCGCGCCTGTTCGGACCACAGCGCCGCGAGCGCACGGCATTCCTCGGGGCCGATCAGGTTGCGCGCCACGGTGAAGCCGCGATCGGTCAGGGTTTCGCTGTCGAGGGAGTGGGAAGCTGCCATGCGGACATCCTGACGCGGCAGGGCCGGTTCTTCTATCCGGGAGCCGCCTAATATATTATGCGCCTCCGCGAATTGCTCGGCCCTCTCCCGACCCGGAGAGGGCTTTCGTTCAACTGGGGATGCTGTGAAATGGCCGAGCCTGTTCAACCCGACAAGGAGCAGAAGCGGCTCATCCGCATGGCGGAGACCATCTCCAAGGCGCTGCCGTACATGCGCCGGCACAACGACGCCACCTTCGTCGTGAAATATGGCGGCCATGCCATGACCGACCCGAAGCTCGGCGATCTGGTCGCCCGCGACATCGTGCTGATGAAGCAGGTCGGCATGAACCCGATCGTGGTCCATGGCGGCGGACCCCAGATCAACAAGATGCTGGAGCGCGTCGGCATCAAGAGCACGTTCGTGAACGGGCTGCGCGTCACCGACGCCGCGACCATGGAGATCGTCGAGATGGTCCTGGCCGGCTCGATCAACAAGGCGATCGTGGCCGATATCAACGAGTGCGGCGGCATCGCCGTCGGCATCTGCGGCAAGGACGGCAACCTGATCCTGGCCAAGAAGATGACGGAAACGCGCGATCCCAAGACTGGCGAGCTGCTCAAGGTCGACCTGAAGCAGGTGGGCGAGCCCGCCAAGATCAACGTGATGGTCCTGGAGCAGCTGCGCCGCGCCGACGTGATCCCGGTGGTGGCCCCGATCGGGTTCGGTGTCGACGACGAGCTGACCTACAACATCAATGCCGACACCTCGGCCGGCGCCATCGCCGGCGCGATGAAGGCCAAGCGCCTGCTGTTCCTGACCGACGTCCCGGGCGTCCTCGACAAGGACGGCAAGGTGATCCCCGACATGACGATCGAGCAGGCGCGCGCCCTGATTGCCGACGGCACGATCTCCGGCGGCATGATCCCCAAGGTCGAGAACTGCATCGATGCCGTGAACTCCGGCGTCGAAGCCGCCGTCATCATGGACGGTCGCGTGCCGCACTGCCTTCTGCTCGAGGTCTTCACGGAAGCGGGCGTCGGCACCATGGTTCGCCGGACCTGATCCGAACCCGACCTTGAAAAGCCCCGTTTCTCTGCATATTTAGGCCCGATGGCTCTCCTGCCCATCCTGACCGCGCCCGATCCGCGCCTGAAGAAGAAGTCCCTGCCCGTCGACACGGTCGACGCCGGCGTGCGCCAGCTCATGGATGACATGCTGGAGACGATGTACGACGCGCCGGGCATTGGTCTCGCCGCGCCGCAGGTCGGCGTCCTGAAGCGCGTCGTCGTGCTCGACATCGACCGGGAAGACACCAAGACCGGCGGCCCGCTCTTCATGGCCAACCCGGAGATCGTCGAGGCGTCGGACGAGGACGTCTCCTACGAGGAAGGCTGCCTCTCGGTGCCGGACCATTATTCCGACGTGGTCCGTCCGGCCAAGGTCACGGTCCGCTACCTCGACCGCGACGGCAAACAACAGGACCTCGCCTGCGACGGCCTGCTCGCGACCTGCGTCCAGCACGAGATCGACCATCTCGACGGCGTGCTGTTCATCGACCACATCTCGGCGCTCAAGCGAAACATGATCCTGCGCAAGCTCCTCAAGGCCCGCAAGGAACAGGAACGCGACGCGGCCGAAGGCCGGCCGGCGAAAGCCCACCCGAAGGAAGACCCCGAGCACGTGATTTAGGCCGACTTGAGGTCGGGTCTGCTCTGTCGAAGAATCCGAGCCTAGAGCCTTCCGTTTTACATTGACCCAGCACCTCATCCTGAGGAGCGCCGAGAAGCGGCGCGTCTCGAAGGATGGGCCACAGGCAAGGTGCGCGTTCCCACCCTTCGAGACGCGCTCCTGCGGAGCGCTCCTCAGGGTGAGGTCGGTGTTGGGATGCTCGGCGCGGTTCTATCTCGTCCGGAAACGCTCTAAAAATCCCGTCGTCTCGACCGGAGCACCGAAGGTGCGGAGTGGAGAGACCTTGTCTCGACCAATAGCCGGCTAATCGTCGAGACAAGGTTTCTCCACTACGCCTCGCTTCGCGAGGCTCCGGTCGAGACGACGGAACTATTCTGCCGCTCAATCGATCAGCTTGCCGTCGGCGTCGAAGAACGGATACGGCCCGTCATAGTCGCCAATGACGGCGGCGTGGCTCACCAGCTGGCCGTCGTTCCACCAGTGCAGCATGAATCCCGGCGGCTCCATGCGGAAGCGGCTGGGGGCATCGGGATGGATGTCGAGCGCGACCTGGTGCGCCGGGCTGGGGCAGGTCAGCGCGGGACGGCCGCCGACCTGGGCGTGGATCGTGCGATGGAGATGGCCGCACAGGATCAGTTCGACCTGACTGTGACGCGCCACGATCCCGGCGAAGGCCTCGCGGCCTGAAAGGCCGATCTTGTCCATGTGGCCGATGCCGGTGACGAAGGGCGGATGGTGCATCATCACCAGAGTGGGCACGTCGGGTCTGTCGGCCAGCGTACGGTCGAGCCAGTCGAGCCGCTCGCGGCAGAGCTCGCCGCCGCCCTGCCCCGGGATCAGCGTGTCGAGGCCGATGAGGCGCAGCGGATAGTCGTCGATCGCGAACTGCAGGAACTTTCCCGCCGCCGGCAGGTAGCCTTCGTCGCGGAAGGCCGCGCGCATCGCCTCGCGCTCGTCGTGATTGCCGGGGATGGCGATGATGCGCTGCCGGATCGGCGCCAGGATCGACTTCAAGTGCTCGTATTCTTCGGGTCGTCCGAGATCGACCAGGTCTCCGGTCAGCAGGACGATGTCGGGCTGCGGGCTGAGCGCCAGCAGCTCCTGCACGCAACGCCGCAGCATGCTGGCGGTGTCGACCTTCCTGTAGGCGAGCTTGCCGGGCAGCTTGATATGGGTGTCGGTGATCTGTGCAATCAGCATGGCGGGCTCCTCACAGGACCAGCAGGCCGCGCGGGTCGATGGCGAGCCCGACCGGGTCGCCATGGCTGAAGTCGCGCCGCGCGGTGCTCTCGATCACCAGCGGCTGCGCCTCGCCCACGTCCACGAACAGGCGCGTGCGATCGCCGAGGAAGAAGGCGGCGGCGACCGTCCCTTTGAGCCCGGTCGCCTCGCCGCTCTCGACGACGCGGATGTCCTCGGGCCGGAACAGGATCTCGGTCGCGGTGGCAGGTGCCTCGGGCCAGGCGATGCCGCCTGCCTTGCAGGTGAACGTGCCGCTGCTCACCGACCCCGTGAGCCGATTCATCGTGCCGATGAATTCGGCGACGAAGCGCGTGGCCGGGCGCTGGTAGATGTCGCGCGGCTTGCCGATCTGGGCGACCCGGCCATGCTCCATGACGACGATCCGGTCGCCCAGCGCCATCGCTTCGGCCTGGTCGTGCGTCACGTAGATCGCGGTGATGCCAAGCGACCGCAGCAGCGAATCGATCTCCAGGCGCAGCGTATCGCGCAGCTTGGCGTCCAGCGCCGTCAGCGGCTCGTCGAGCAGCAGCGCACGGGGGCGCACGGCGATGGCGCGCGCCAGCGCCACGCGCTGCCGCTGACCGCCCGAGAGCTGGTCGATCTGCCGGTCGGCCAGACGCGTGATCTGCATCATTGCCAGCATCTCGGAGACGCGCGCCTTGATCTCGGCGTCGGGCACTTTCCGGATCTTGAGGCCGTAGCCGATGTTCCCGGCCACGGTCATGTTGGGAAACAGCGCATAGGACTGGAACACCATGCCGACATTGCGCTGCTCGATCGGCAGGTGCGTGACGTCGGTGCCGTCGAACAGCACCTGGCCGCCGGCATCGGGCTCTTCGAGTCCGGCGATGATGCGCAAGGTCGTGGTCTTGCCGCAGCCCGAGGGGCCGAGGAAGACGACCGTCTCACCGGCGTCGATCGCGAGGTCGAGCGGCTCCAGCGCGCGGGTGCCGTCGGCGAAGGTCTTGGCGCAGTTCGCGAGGGAAATGGAGACGGGTTTGGCGGTGTCGGTCATTCGGCATCCTCTGCCACGAACTTCGCCGGGCGCGGCTTGGCGAAAGCCTGCAGCGCCAGCAGCAGTGGCATGATCATCAGGAAGAAGACGAGGGTGTAGGCGCTGCCGACTTCCAGCCGCAGCGAGGCATAGGCATCGGCGAGGCCCACGGGCAATGTCTTGGTGAAGGGCGTGTGCAGCAGCCAGGTCATGTTGAACTCGCCCATCGAGAGCGTCACGACCATCAGCGAGCCGGCCAGGATGCCCTGCCGGCAGTTCGGCAGCACGATGTCGCGGAAGCGCGGCCAGAAGCCGGCGCCCAGCGAGGCCGCGCCTTCCTCGAGCGTCTTGAGGTCGATGGCGCTCAGCACCGCCAGCACGCTGCGCACCATGAAGGGCAGGGTGAAGAGCACGTGGCCGACCAGGATGAAGGCCCACGAGGTGCGGAAGCCCGACAGGCTGCCGTAGGTGACGATCAGCGCCAGCGCCGTGGCGAGCCCCGGCACCGCCACCGGCAGGACCAGCATCTCCTCCAGCGCGCGGGTCAGCGCGTTCTGCCGCTTGGCCAGCACGTAGGCGGCAGGCACCCCGATGACCAGGGTGACGGCGAGACAGGCCAGCGACAGGCCGATCGAGAGGAAGATCGTGTCGCGATAGCCGTTCCAGACTTCGATGACCCAGCGCAGCGTGAGGCCGCTCTCGATGCCGACGAAGTAATTGACGGTGAGACCGGCCATGATCGAGAGGATCACCGGCACCACCAGGAAGGCGCAGACCAGCAGGGTGAAGCCGAGCTGGAGATAGAAGAGGCCGCGGCGCTTCATGTCAGCCCGCCGCCGCGACGCTGGAACCGGCGGCCGTGCGCGCCAGCGCCAGCACCAGCCAGGTGACGATACCCAGCACGAAGCTCAGCGCCGCCGCCATGGCGATGTTCGCCGACAAAGTGAACTCGGTGTAGATCACCATCGGCAGCACATTGATCTTGGCGGCCAGGGTAAAGGCGGTGCCGAACGCACCGACCGCGGTGGCAAAGCAGATCGCGCCGGCCGAGATGAAGGCGGGCTTCAGCCCCGGGATGATGACGTCGAGCAGCACGCGCCACGGCGACGCGCCGAGCGAGCGCGCCGCCTCCTCGAGCTTGGGATCGAGCTTCTCGGCGGCTGCCATCACGGTGAGGATGGTGCGCGGGATGGAGAAGTAGACATAGCCCATGAACAGGCCGGCGATCGTATAGGCGAAGACCAGCTTCTCGCCGGTCAGCGCCTGCGTGACCTGGCCGATCAGCCCCTGGCGGCCGGCCAGCATGATCACCATGAAGCCGATGACGACGCCGGGGAAGGCGAGCGGAAAGGTCAGCATCGACACCAGCAGCGCGTTGCCGGGAAACTTGTGACGCTGCAGGAACACGCCCGAGATGCCGCTGATCACCAGCGTTGCCGCCGTGGTCGCGGCCGCCACGGCCAGGGTCGAGAGCAGGCTGTCGAGATAGAGCTGGTCGGTGAGGATGGCGGCATAGGCCGCCCAGCCGGTCTTGCCGCTGCCACCGATGAAGAACAGCCGCGCCATCGGCAGCAGGAAGAAGGCCGCGAAGACGATGCCGGCCGGCAGCAGCAGAAGGATCAGTCGGCGGGTTTCGTGCCGCATTTGCTCGTAGTTCCTCGAAGCTCGATATCAAAACTCCGTCGTCTCGACCGGAGCGCGCAGCGCGGAGTGGAGAGACCTTCTCTCCGCGATTTGCCGGCTTTTGGTGGAGAGAAGGTCTCTCCACTTCGCCTCGCTACGCTCGGCTCCGGTCGAGACGACGGGGCGTGGTGTGCTTGGAAGTTATCAGTTCACTTCCTTGCGGTAGCGCTCGACGATCTGCGGCTGCGCCTTGGCGAGGTTCTTCAGGTCCACCGCCTTGGCGCGGGCATATTCCGCGTCGGGCAGGAACTTGGCCTTGGCTTCGGGCGAGAGCCGGTCGGCGAAGACCGGGCGCAGGTAGGCATTGCCCCACATTGCCTGGCTCTCGTCGGACAGGACGAAGTCGAGCACCTTCTTGCCGTTCTCGGCGTTCGGGCCCTTGTTCACCAGCGCCACCACGTAGGGGAACACCAGCGTGCCTTCCTTCGGGATCACGAACTGCACCGGCGCCTTGTCGGTGTACTGGCCGCGATAGGCGTTGAAATCGTAGTCGAGCAGGATCGGAATCTCGCCCGAGATCACGCGGGCATAGGACGTCTGCTTCGGCACGATCGGCTGGTTCTTGGCCAGTTCCTTGAAGAACTTGATGGCCGGATCGAGATTGTCGTAGGTGCCGCCCAGCGCCAGGTTGATCGCCATGACGCCGAGCTGGCCGACGGCCGCCGAGGTCGGATCGAGATAGCCGACCATGCCCTTGTATTCGGGCTTCAGCAGGTCGGCCCAGCTCTGCGGCACCGGCTTGTTGCCCAGTGCCGCCTTGTTCACGAACAGGCCGAGCGTGCCGGAGTGGATCGTGAACCAGTTGCCGTCGGGATCCTTGAGGTCGGCCGGGATCTTCTCCCAGTTCTTCGGCTTGTAGGGCGTCAGCACGCCGGCATCCTTGGCCGGGTCGGCCGCGATGCCGCCGAGATAGGTGACGTCGGCCACGGGATTGGCCTTCTCCGCGATCAACGCGGCGATCGCCTGACCCGAGTTCTTGTTGTCCGGCGGCACCTGGATGCCGAGCTTGGCCTGGATGGCCTTGAGCTGCGAGCCCCAGTCGGCCCATTCCGGCGGGCAGTTGTAGCAGACGGCGCGCTGCTGGGCGGCGGCCCCGGAGATGTTTGCCACGGCGGCGATGCCGAGCGCGGCCGCGACCGCGAGATGCTTCAACATGAGATCAACCCCTCCTTGTTTGACGTGTCGTATCGATGGTCGCGCCCTCGTCCGGCCACGACACCAGCCGGACGCCGGCCTCGCTCAAGTGACGCGCGATGGGCTCCGGCACCGGACGATCGGTGAACACGGCGCTCGCCTCGGTGATGTGGCCGCCGCGCACCGTGCCGCCGCGGCCGAACTTGGAATGATCGAGCACCAGGAAGCGCTGGCGGCAATGGGCGGCGAGCGCGCTGCGCATCGTCACCTCGTCGGTGCTGAAGTCGAGCAGGGTGCCGTCCTCGGCCACGCCGCCGACGCCGTAGATGCCGATGTCGGCGGCGAAGCGGCCGAAGAAGCCGTGCGCCTCGCCCGCCACCACGTCGCGGTCGAGGCTGCGCAGCCGGCCGCCGGCGACCGTGATCTCGCAGGAGGCGCTGCGGCTCAGCGCCAGGGCGACGTTGAGATTGTTGGTCATGACCCGGAGCCCGGCATGATCGGCCAGCGCCAGCGCGCACTGCTCGGGCGTGGTTCCGATGCCGAAGAACAGCGAGGCGCCGTC
>Ga0182739_1001716_pt1 | contig 21940 bp, 23 predicted proteins | sample eDN5th30CBELigBY_FD_128873 | JGI IMG/M metagenome (GOLD analysis project Ga0182739, IMG submission 128873) | Enriched backyard soil microbial communities from Emeryville, California, USA - eDNA 5th pass 30_C BE-Lig BY (version 2) (version 2) | ecosystem: Environmental > Terrestrial > Soil >...
GCCGTCCGGCGCAGGCCGTCAGACGCAGACCCACTGACTCAGAGCGTCCGGCTCAGATCGTCTTGGGGGCTTCGCCCTCACCCTGCGTCTTGGTCTGACCCTCGTGCTTCTCGAAGCGCTCGAACGCCTCAGCGACGAGCCGCTCGGCCTCGGCCGCATCCGCCCACTCGTCGACCTTGACCCACTTGCCCGGCTCGAGATCCTTGTAGTGCTCGAAGAAGTGGCCGATCTCGCCTTTGGTCCACTCGTCGATGTCACCGACGTCCTGGATGTGCGCCCACCGCGGATCCTTCGCAAGCACGGCGACAACCTTGTCGTCACCGCCGGCCTCGTCGCTCATCTTGAGCACAGCGACCGGCCGGACCTTCGCGAGCACGCCGGGGTAGATGTCGCGGTCGAGCAGCACGAGCACGTCGAGCGGGTCGCCGTCCTCGCCGAGCGTGTTCTCGAAGAACCCGTAATTGCTGGGGTAGCCCATCGGCGTGAACAGCACACGGTCCAGGAACACGCGGCCGGTGCCGTGGTCGACCTCGTACTTCACGCGGCTGCCGCGGGGGATCTCGATAACGGCGTCGTAGGCGCCCATGCGGATGCTCCTTCTCAGTCCAGGGACAGTCGTGCAGAAATGCCGCCGCCCAGCCTAGTTGCTCCGGTCTTGTCGGATGCGTCCGGTGAGCCGGCATGCGTCCCATTGCGCACGGAGTCGATTGCGGCTATATTTCCGACGGGGATAGTCAACAATGACGAGAGATCGTCAACATACTGGGGGAACGGACCATCATGGGACGAAAATTCTGGGGAGTTTCGCTTGCCATCGTGAGTGCCTTGGCGCTCGCCGGATGCAGCAGCAGTCAGGCCGCCGAGCCGGGCGACACCGCCGACGGTGACATCGGCATCACGGAGCTGAAGATCGGATACTTCCCGAACTTCACGCACGCGCCCGCGATCGTGGCGCTCGAGCAGGGGTACCTGCAGGAGGAGCTCGGCCCCGACGTGAAGATCACGCCGGTCGTCTTCAACGCCGGACCGGCCGCGATCGAGGCGCTCTTCGCCGGCGGCGTCGACGTCAGCTTCATCGGACCCAACCCCGCGATCACGGGATACGCCCAGAGCGACGGTGCGGCCCTGCGGGTCGTCTCCGGCGCGGCCTCCGGCGGCGCGGGTCTGGTCGTGCGGGAGGGGATCGACTCGATCGCAGACCTCGAGGGCGCGACGATCGCGACGCCGCAGCTGGGCAACACGCAGGACGTCGCGCTGCGCTACTTCCTGCAGGAGAACGGCTTCGAGACGACGACCGAGGGCGGCGGCGACGTGCGCGTCACCCCGCAGGACAACGCGACGACGCTCACGGCACTGCAGTCCGGTCAGATCGACGGCGCCTGGGTGCCCGAGCCGTGGATGACGCGTCTGCAGCTCGAAGGCGGCGCGAAGCTGCTCATCGACGAGGCCGACCTCTGGGACGACGGACAGTTCGTCGTCACGCACGTGATCGCGGCCACGCCGTTCCTCGAGCAGCATCCCGCCGCCGTCGCCGCGGTCATCCGCGCGGAGCAGCGCGCCATCGCGTACATCCAGGAGGACCCCGAAGGCGCCAAGCAGGTCGTCAACGACGCGATCGAGGCGCTCACCGGCAAGGGCATTGCCCCCGAACTGCTGGATGCGGCGTGGGAGCACGTCGCGTTCACGCTCGATCCGCTGCCGGCGACGCTGTACGGATCGGCTGAGCACGCCGAGGCGGTGGGTCTGCTCGACCCGATCGATCTCGACGGCATCTACGACCTGTCCCTCCTCAATGCCGTGCTCGCCGACGCCGGTCTCGACGAGATCGAGCTGCCATGACGATCCTCAGCGAACCGGTCATCGACGCCCGGGCGGATGCGGCGGAGTCCGCGGTCCGTCTGGACGGCGTCTCCAAGGTGTTCGGCCGGGGCGCGTCGCGGACGCTCGCACTCCGCGACGTCTCGCTCGACGTGCGCGAGGGCGAACTGGTGTGCATCCTGGGTCGCTCCGGATGCGGCAAGAGCACCCTGCTGAACCTCGTCGCCGGACTCGAGCAGCCCACGCGCGGCTCGATCGCGCTCGGCGGCCGCGCCGTGGGGATGATGTTCCAGGATGCGAACCTCTTCCCGTGGTTGACGGTCTCGGGCAACATCGAGCTCGCGCTCAAGCTGTCGGGCGTGCCCCGCGCCGATCGTGCCGCCCGGATCGACGAGCTGCTCGAGCTGGTCCGCCTTCCGGGTGCACATGACAAGCGCCCGCACGAGCTCTCCGGCGGCATGCGTCAGCGGGTCGCCCTCGCGCGCGCTCTCGCGCAGGAATGCCGCGTCCTCCTCATGGACGAGCCGTTCGGTGCCCTGGATGCGATCACCCGAGACGCGATGCATGACCAGACCGAGCGGATCTGGGCCGAGCGCGGGCTGACGATCCTCTTCGTCACGCACAACGTCCGGGAGGCCGCCCGTCTCGGGGACCGCGTCATCGTGATGGCCCCGGACCCGGGACGGATCGCGAGCGAGACCCTCGTCGAGCTGCCGCGCCCGCGACGCATGGAGGATGCCTCGGTCGCCCGCGTCTCGGGCGAGCTCCACGACCTGTTGCGCGAGCACGAGCTGGAGGCGCACCGTGGCTGATCACAGAGTGGCTGATCACAGAGTGGCTGATCACAAAGTGGCCCACGGCGCGAGGAACGCCCTCGGTCCCGCATCCGCCCTCGACTCCCTCGACCGGCGCCGCAGCGTCGGCGACGTCCTCGCGGCCCGCTGGCCTAAGGTGTGGCCGCCGCTGCTGGCGATCGTCCTCGCGCTACTGATCTGGCAACTCGTGGTGCTCTCCGGCTGGAAGCCGCCGTATGTGCTCCCCGGGCCCGCCGCCGTGTTCGGGCAGCTCGCGGAGGACTTCGTCGACCCGCGCTTCTGGACCGCGATGGGCACGACGATGGTGCGCGCGCTGCTCGGCTACGCCGTGGCGGCACTGATCGGCACCGTGCTCGGCCTGGCCGTCGCCCGTTTCTCCGTGCTGCGCGCGGCGATCGGGTCGCTCATCACAGGACTGCAGACGATGCCCTCGATCGCATGGTTCCCCTTCGCGATCCTGCTGTTCGGGCTGACCGAGCAGGCGATCCTGTTCGTCATCGTGCTCGGCGCGGCACCCTCGATCGCCAACGGCGTCATCTCCGGCGTCGACGACGTGCCGCCCTCGTTCCTGAAGACCGCGCACGTGCTGGGCGCGCGGGGGCTGTCGCTGCTCGCGCACATCGTGGTTCCCGCGGCCCTCCCCTCATACCTCGCCGGCCTCAAGCAGGGCTGGGCGTTCGCGTGGCGAAGCCTCATGGCGGGGGAGCTGCTCGTGATCATCGCCGAACGCCCGTCGCTCGGTGTGCAGCTGCAGTTCTATCGGGAGTTCGCGGATGCGACGGGCCTGATCGCCATCATGATCGTCATCCTCGTGATCGGAGTCGTCGTCGACGGCATCTTCAACCGCATCATGAACGACGTCCGTCGCCGCCGGGGGTTGGGTACCGTGCGCCTGTAGTCTCGGACCTGCGGGTGGAGGGACGACCCGCAGGAGGTGCCATGCAGGTCAACGCGCGGCTCGACTACGCCCTGCGCGCCGTGATCGAGGTCGCCCGCTCGGAGACGGTCGTGCGCAAGAAGGAGCTCTCCGAGCGTCAGGACATTCCCGAGCGCTTCCTCGAGCAGATCCTCGCCCAGCTGGTGCGCTCCGGGATCCTGCTGGGCACGCGCGGACCGCAGGGCGGCTACGGGATGGCCCGCCCGCCCGAGCGCGTGGCGGTCGCCGACGTCGTGCGCGCGATCGACGGCCCCCTCGCCGCCGTGCGCGGGTTGCCGCCGGAGGACGCCGAGTATCCCGAGAGCGCCGCCGTGCTGCGCGACCTCTGGGTGGCGTTGCGCGCGAGCATCCGCAGCGTCCTGGAAGAGACCACGATCGCCGATCTCGCGCAGGGGCGGCTGCCCGAAGACCTCCACGATCTGCTGGACGCTCCGGATGCGTGGCGCCGCCGCGGTCGGGACGCGGACGAGCGGTGACGGGGGAACCAGTGACCGTGCGACCCCCGCTCGATCCGGCCGTCGCCGACGTGCGCCGCGCCGTGCGCACAGCGCTCGCGGCATTGCCCGCGCACACCGCCGCCGACCCCGACGTGCTCGTGGCGCTGTCCGGCGGTGCGGACTCGCTCGCGCTCGCGGCGGCGGTCGCGTTCGAGGCGCCCAAGCTCGGGCTGCGCGCCGCCAGCGTCACGGTGGATCACGGGCTGCAGGAGGGGTCCGCCGAGGTCGCCGCCGGCGCCGCGGCGCAGGCGCAGGAGATCGGGCTGGATGCGCGTGTGATCCGCGTCGACGTGGCCGCGGGACCGGAGGGTCCCGAGGCGGCTGCGCGCACAGCCCGCTACGCCGCGCTCGTCCGCGCGGCCCGCGAGTCGGGTCCCCGGCCCGCGGTCCTGCTCACGGGCCACACGCTCGACGACCAGGCCGAGACGGTGCTGCTCGGCCTCGCGCGCGGATCCGGCGCGGCGAGTCTGCAGGGCATGGCGCCCGTCTCCGAGCGGGAGGGGGTCACGCTGGTGCGGCCTCTCCTGAGGATCCGTCGCGCGACGACCCGGGCCGCGTGCGTCGCGGCGGAGCTCGAGCCGTGGGACGACCCGCACAACGCCGATCCCGCCTACGCACGTGTGCGTGTGCGCGCCCGCGTGTTGCCGGTGCTCGAAGCCGAGCTGGGGCCCGGGGTCGCCGAGGCGCTCACCCGGACGGCGGACCAGTTGCGCGAGGACGCCGAGGCGTTCGCGGAGATGATCGACGAGACGATCGAAGACATCGTCGAGCACGCCGAGGCGGGGATCTCGGTGTCCGTACCCGCGCTCGCAGCCAACCGCGCGGCGCTGCGCCACCGGATCATCCGGCACGTCGTCGCCAGCGAGTTCCACGAGAGCCTCAGCCGCGCGCAGACCCTCGAAGTCGCCCGGCTCGTCACCGACTGGACGGGTCAAGGGCCCATCGACCTGCCCGCGTGCACGGCTCGCCGCGAGGGCGGGCGGATCGTCTTCCGAGCCCGCTAGGCCGGCGGCGGGAGTGCGCCGGTGGCCGTTCATGGCAGCTCGCGCGTTCTTGGTGGGATGCGCGGGCCGGGGGCGCCGCATAGGCTCTCAGCATGCGCGCCAGCGAAATCGCAGACGACCTGTCCCGCGTCCTCGTCACGGAGGAGCAGATCCACGACAAGCTGCGGGAGATCGCCGCGCGTGTCATCGACGACTACGCCGATCGCGACCTACTGCTCGTGGGCGTGCTCAAGGGTGCCGTCATGGTCATGGCCGACTTCGCGCGGGCCCTGCCGCGCCACATCACGATGGACTGGATGGCCGTGTCCTCGTACGGCACCGGAACCCGCTCGAGCGGTGTCGTGCAGATCCGCAAGGACCTCGACACCGACCTGACGGGAAAGCATGTCCTGATCGTCGAGGACATCATCGACTCCGGCCTGACCCTGTCGTGGCTGCTGGAGAACTTCGCATCCCGCGGTGCCGCCTCCGTCGAGGTGTTCGCGCTGCTGCGCAAGCCGGATGCGGCGAAGGTCGAGGTGAACTGCCGCTACATCGGGTTCGACATCCCGACCGAGTTCGTCGTCGGCTACGGGCTGGACTACGCCGAGCGCTACCGCAACCTCCGCGACGTGGCCGTGCTCGCCCCGCACGTGTACGAGTAACCCTCCGGACGTCGCCGCCGGGTAAGCCTCCGGCGAACGCACAGACGGCCCATAGCACACGCGCGATACCCTGGACGGATCACGCGCGCACGTCGTCTGCCGCGAGATGTCGTCGACGAAAGGCACATCGGGTCCGCCCGCATCCATGGACGTGAAGAAGATCTCCCGCAATCCCCTGATCTACGTGCTGGTGATCGGGCTCCTCCTCGTGATCGGCTTCTGGCTGATCTCGGGTCTGGGCGGCCCGTCGCGCATCACGACCGAACAGGGCCTCGAGCTGTTGCGGGGCGACACCGTGACCAAGGTCGAGACGACCGAGGGCGACAACCGCGTCGACATGACCCTCTCCGAGGAGTTCGAGGGCTCGACGCAGGTGCAGTTCTACTACATCGACGCGCGCGCGACCGAGGTGGTGGATGCGATCACGACAGCCGCCCCGGAAGACGGATTCAACGACGTCGTGCCGCGTCCGGGCTGGTTCGAGGGCTTCCTCTCGATCATGTTCCCGCTGCTGCTGCTGGGCGTGCTCATCTGGTTCTTCGTCGCCTCCGCGCAGGGCGGCGGCGGCAAAGTCATGCAGTTCGGCAAGTCGCGGGCGAAACTCGTGACGAAGGAGACGCCGACCGTGACGTTCGCCGACGTCGCCGGGGCGGACGAGGCGATCGAAGAGCTCGAGGAGATCAAGGACTTCCTCAAGGACTCTGCGAAGTTCCAGGAGGTCGGCGCCCGCATCCCCAAGGGTGTGCTGCTGTACGGTCCGCCCGGAACCGGCAAGACCCTGCTCGCGCGCGCCGTCGCAGGCGAGGCGGGCGTGCCGTTCTACTCGATCTCGGGGTCGGACTTCGTCGAGATGTTCGTCGGCGTGGGCGCGTCGCGCGTGCGCGACCTGTTCAACCAGGCCAAGGAGAACTCGCCCGCGATCATCTTCATCGACGAGATCGACGCGGTCGGTCGTCACCGCGGCGCCGGCATGGGCGGCGGTCACGACGAGCGCGAGCAGACGCTGAACCAGATGCTCGTGGAGATGGACGGCTTCGACCCGAAGCAGAACGTCATCGTCATCGCCGCGACCAACCGTCCCGACATCCTCGACCCCGCCCTGCTGCGTCCGGGCCGATTCGACCGGCAGATCGGGGTGGATGCTCCGGATCTCAAGGGCCGGCACAAGATCCTCGAAGTGCACGGCCGCGGCAAGCCGCTGGCTCCCGGTGTCGACCTCGAAGTCGTCGCCCGCAAGACCCCCGGTTTCACGGGTGCCGACCTCGCGAACGTCCTCAACGAGGCCGCTCTGCTCACGGCACGTTCGAACGCGCAACTGATCGACAACCGCGCGCTCGACGAGGCGATCGACCGGGTGATCGCCGGTCCGCAGCGTCGGACGCGCGTCATGAAGGACAAGGAGAAGCTCATCACGGCGTACCACGAGGGCGGCCACGCCCTCGCCGCGGCGGCGATGAACCACACCGACCCCGTCACGAAGGTCACGATCCTCCCGCGCGGGAAGGCCCTGGGCTACACCATGGTGCTCCCGCTCGACGACAAGTACTCGGTCACGCGCAACGAGCTCCAGGACCAGTTGACGTACGCCATGGGTGGCCGCGTCGCCGAGGAGATCGTCTTCCACGACCCCACGACCGGAGCATCCAACGACATCGAGAAGGCCACGGGCATCGCCCGCAAGATGGTCACCGAGTACGGCATGACGATGGATGTGGGACCGGTCAAGCTCGGCCAGAGCTCCGGCGAGGTGTTCATGGGACGCGACATGGGCCACGGACGCGAGTACTCGGAGACGGTCGCCGAGCGCGTCGACCAGCAGGTGCGTCAGCTCATCGAGCAGGCACACAACGAGGCATACGAAGTGCTCAACGCGAACCGCGACGTGCTCGACAAGCTCGCTCTCGCGCTGCTCGAGAAGGAGACGCTCGACCACATCGAACTCGCCGAACTGTTCGCCGACGTGAAGAAGCTGCCGCCGCGTCCGCAGTGGCTCTCGAGCGAGCAGCGTCCCGTGTCGGCGTTGCCGCCCGTCGACGTGCCGCGCCGCGGTGCCCCCGAAGGCATCGCCGCGTCCACCGAGCAGCCGGTCACCGCGAAGGCCCCGCATCGTCGCCCCTCCGGTCAGACGCGTCCGGCCACGGCGTAACCCGCGATCATGGCAGTCGACCAGAAGCGGGTCGAGGAGCTCATGCACGAGATCCTCGTCGCCATCGGCGAAGACCCCGAACGCCCCGGCCTCAAGCGCACACCGCAGCGGGTCGCCGAAGCCTACGCCGAGTTCTTCTCGGGCATCGACGAGGATCCGCTCGCCCCGCTCGCGCATCCGATCTCGGTGACCCGCGGACCGGAGCCCGAGACCGTCGCATCCGGCGCCGTGCTGCTGCGCGACATCGCCTTCCGATCCGTCTGTGAACACCACCTGCTGCTGTTCCGCGGCCGCGCCCACGTCGCCTACCTGCCGGGCGAGCAGGTCGTGGGCCTGGGCGCCCTGCCCCGGGTTGTCGAGGTGCTTTCGTCGCGGCCGCAGGTGCAGGAGCGCTTGGGTGAGCAGATCGCGGACGCGATCGAGACGGCGCTGGATGCGCGCGGTGTGCTCGTCATCCTCGATGCCGTGCACGGCTGTGTCACGATGCGCGGAGGCAAGCAGCCGGACGCGTCGACCCTGACGGTCGCGGCGCGCGGCGAACTCGCCGAACCCGCCGCACGCGAGGAGCTGATCGCCCTGATCGGGGCCCGCGCATGACCGCGATCATGGGCATCGTCAACGCGACACCCGACTCGTTCAGCGACGGCGGACGCTACCTCGACGCTTCGGCCGCGATCGCGCACGCGGAGCGGTTGACGTCCGAGGGCGCGCACATCATCGACGTCGGCGGCGAGTCCACCCGGCCCGGTGCCGAGCGCGTGCCCGTCGAGGTCGAACAGGAACGTGTGCTCCCGGTCGTGCGCGCGCTCGTCGGCGCCGGCATTGTCGTCAGCATCGACACGATGAACGCGGCGACCGCCGTGGCCGCCGCGGACGCGGGCGCCCGGTTCATCAACGACGTCTCCGGAGGACTTGCCGACCCCGCGATGCTCGACGCCATCGTCCCCACGGGTGCGGACGTCATCCTCGGTCACTGGCGCGGACCGTCGGACCAGATGTACGCGCGCGCCGAGTATGGCGACGTGGCGCGCGAGGTCGCCGTCGAGCTCGATGAGCGCATCCGTGCCGCCACCCGCGCCGGCATCTCTCCGGACCGCATCCTGCTGGACCCCGGCATCGGCTTCGGCAAGACGCCCGAGCAGAACTGGGAGACCCTTCGGGGTCTGGACCGGATCACGGGGCTCGGATACCGCGTTCTCGTGGGCACGTCACGCAAGCGGTTCCTTCAGCTCGCGCTGGGCCCGGATCCCGGCGAGCGGCGACGCGACCTCGCGACGGCCGTCACGAGCGCGCTCGCGGCCGCGGCCGGAGCCTGGGGTGTGCGCGTGCACGACGTCGCGTCCACGCGCGACGCGCTCGCCGTGCGGCAGGCATGGGAGGCCGGATGGACACCCTAGACGAGATCACCCTCACCGGTCTGCGGGTCTTCGGCCGGCACGGTGTGTTCGACTTCGAACGCGAGCAGGGGCAGGACTTCGTGATCGACGTGCGGATGCGGCTGTCCGTCGCGCGCGCCGCCCAGACCGACGACGTCACCGACACCGTCCACTACGGTGAGGTCGCCGAGCGGGTCGCGGCGATCGTCGGCGGTGACCCTGTCGACCTCATCGAGACGCTCGCCGTCCGCCTCGCCGACGACCTCCTCGGCGACGAGCGACTGCAGGCGGTGTCGGTCACCGTGCACAAACCGCAGGCGCCGATCGAGGTCGCGTTCGCGGACGTGTCGGTCACGGTGCACCGGACGCGCATCGGCTTCGACAGCGCGGGAGACACGCGGAGCGTCGGGCGATGAGCCGCGACCTCGCGCGCCCGATCCCCGTTCCCGAGGGCGGCGCAGGGCGAGAGCCCGCCGTCGCCGTCGTCGCGCTGGGCAGCAATCTCGGTGACCGGGCGGCGACGTTCGACGCCGCCGTGCGCGAGCTTCGTCGCCTGCCGCTCGTCGACGAGGTCATCGTCTCCGAGCCGATCGAGTCCGTCGCGCTCACGCTCGCAGGGCCCGATGCCTCGGCACCGGGCTACCTCAATGCCGTCGCGCTCGTGACGACCCGTCTCGCGCCCACCGTGCTGCTCGGGCTGTTGCACAGGATCGAGGCGGCGCACGGTCGCCCCGCCCGCGACGCCGCCGCTCCGCGCTGGCAGGACCGCACGCTCGATCTCGACCTCATCGCCTACGGTGACGTGCGCATCCCGGAGGAGCACTCCGGCGGCGGACTCGTGCTGCCGCATCCGCGTGCCGCCGAACGCGACTTCGTGCTGGGACCGTGGCTCGCCCTCGACCCCGACGCCGTGCTCCCCGGGCACGGTCGCGTCGACGCGCTCCTCGCCCGGCTGCGTGAGAACGAATGACGCGAACGCGCCCGCTCACCCTGATCCTCGCCGCCGTGATCGGCGGCGTGGTCGGGTTCCTGCTCGATCAGCTGCTCACCGCGTCCGGACAGCCGACGTTCGTGCCCGCCGTCACGATGCCGATCGTGCTCGCGCTGCTCGCGGTCATCGTCGTCGTGCTGGCGCTGCCCGTGCGCCGGGCGGCACTCGGCGGCGCTCCCGTCGACCCGTTCCGTGCGATGCGGACCGCCATGCTCGCGAAGGCCTCCTCGATCGTGGGCGCACTGCTGGCGGGGTTCGCGGCAGGGATCGCCGCCTTCCTCCTGACGCGTCCCGTCGCGCCCCCGCTAGGCTCGATGACGTCCGTGCTCGCGACTCTCGTGTGCGGCTTGATCCTGGTCGCGGCCGCCCTGGTCGCCGAGCAGATGTGCACGATCCGGAAGAAGGACGACGATGACGATCCCGCCTCCGCCGCCCATCCCTGACGACCGTCCGCCCGCCGCCGGCGTGGCGGCACCCGCCGTGGAGGCGACGGACGTTCGCGAACCCGCCCGGCTCGAACTCGAACCCGGCGTGTGGCACCGGATCTCCCCGAAGTATGTCTGGGTGCAGGTCATCTCGTCGGGGTCGATCCTGCTGATCGTCGTCGCGGTGATGCTCGTGCTGACCCTCGTGCTCCACCAGTGGTGGGCGTGGATTCCCGGCGGCATCCTCACGCTGATCCTGGTCTGGACACTCGCGATCACGCCCCGTCAGGCCCGATCGATCGGGTATCGGCTGCGCGAGGACGACCTCGTCTTCCGTCGCGGCATCCTGTGGCAGCGCTTCGTCGCCGTGCCGTACGGACGCATGCAGTTGATCGACATCACCCACGGACCGCTCGACCGCGGGTTCGGGATCGCGCAGCTCAAGTTCGTGACGGCCGCCGCGACGTCGGGCGTGACGATCCCCGGACTCGAGCAGGCGACGGCCGAGGCGCTGCGCGATCACCTCGTCGTGGTCGCGGAGTCCCGCCGCACGGGGCTGTGATCAAAGACGTGACCGAGGACGTGACCGACGACCCGAACCCGAGTCGCGCAACGCTGACCCGGTCACCGTTGAGTGACGGGGAGTGGCATCGCCTGCATCCGCTCACTCCCGTCCTGCGCGGCGGACTGGTGCTCGTGGTCGTGCTCGGTATCGTCATCGCGAACCTGCGCGAACGGCTGATCTACCTCTTCGTTCCCGGGCTGCGTCCCGACATCCCCGAGTGGGACGACGAGGAGTGGGTGACGGGGGACCCCGTCGACTGGGTGATCGCAAACAACCTCTACTGGCTCGCTGTCGTGTTCGTGCTGGGGCTGCTCGTACTGCTGATCGCGTGGTACTACCTCTCGTGGCGGTTCCACACGTTCCGCATCACGGGCGATCAGGTCGAAGTCCGCAGCGGCGTGCTCTTCCGCACGCAGCGGCGCGCACCGCTGGACCGAGTGCAGGGCGTCAACCTCACACGCCCGATGATCGCGCGCCTGTTGGGTGCCGCCAAGCTCCAGGTCGTGGGCGCGGGCATCGACGGCAACGTGAAGCTCGAATACCTCTCGACCGCCGACGCCGAAGCCGTGCGCGCCGACATCCTCCGCCTCGCATCCGGACGCACACTCGACGGAACGAGCGCGCCGTCCCCCTCGGGGCGGCCCCGTTCGGCGGCGATCGCCGAGACCGTCACCCGAGGTGTGACCGGTCTCATCGAGGGCGACGACTCGCAGCACGCCGAGCCCGAGTCGGTCGTGCAGATCCCCGCCGGGCGCCTCGTCGCATCCCACGTGCTCAGCGGCACGACGTTCTTCCTGATCGCGGCGATCGTCGTCACGATCGTCCTGCTCACGCGCGGAGTCCCGTGGGTGCTGTTCGGGTTCGTGCCGATGATCCTCGGTGTCGGCGCGTACTGGTTCAACTCGATCGTGAAGTCCTTGCGCTACTCGATCGCCCCCACGCCCGACGGCGTGCGCATCACGTTCGGCCTGTTCACGACCATCACCGAGATCCTCCCGCCCGGCCGCATCCATGCCGTCGAAGTGTCGCAACCGCTGCTGTGGCGCCCCGCGGGATGGTGGCGGGTCCGCATCAACCGGCTGTCGGGGCGATCGGTGGCGGATACCGCGTCGGCGACCGATCCGTTCACGACCGTGCTCCCGGTGGGCACGCACGCCGATGTGGAGCGTGTGCTGGGCCTGATCCTTCCCGCGCTCTCGCCGGACGAACGGGCGCTCATCGCGGATGCGGGTGCGCGTGGGACAGGACCGGCGGGCGGCTTCATGACGACCCCGCGCCGCGCGTGGTTCATCCGCCCGTTCCGGTGGCGGCGCAACGGCTTCCTCCTCACTCCCGATGCCCTGCTCATGCGCCGCGGTGCGATCTGGCGCTCTCTCACCGTGCTGCCACTCGCGCGGCTACAGAGCATCGGCATCACGCAGGGCCCGGTCGATCGTGCCGTGCGCGTCGCCAACATCCACGGGCACGTCGTCATGGGGCCGGTCACCGCCATCCTGGGGGCGATCGACCGCGACGCGGCGCTCGCGCTGTTCGGCGACCTCGCGCGGGGAACGGTGGCCGCGGTGGCCGCAGACCGCGCGCACCGGTGGGCGGCCCCCGACGCGGAGGCTTCGGGGTGGGAGAACGAGGCGGATGCTCCGGGATTGACGGATGACGCGGATGCTCCGGACGGGGCGGATGCTCCGATCGAACGCGGGGGCGACGCATGACCCGCAGCGGACGCCTCGACGTGGGCGTGATCGGGGCCGGTCGCGTCGGCCCCGTCATCGCGGCGGCACTGGCGGGGGCGGGGCACGTGCTCACGGGAATCACGCGGGGCTCGGACGACGACCGCGTGGAAGCCGTGCTGCCGGGCGTGCCGTTCCTGGATGTCACCGAGATCCTCGCGCGCAGCGAGCTCGTCGTGATCGCCGTGCCGACCACGGAGTTGGCGGGCCTTGTGGAGGGGCTGGCGGCGGTCGACGCGTGGCGGCCCGGTCAACTCGTCCTGCACACCGATCCCGCCCACGGCATCGAGGTGCTCGCACCTGCGGGGCGGCGCGGTGCCATCCCGCTCGCGGTGCACCCGGCGATCTCCTTCACGGGGACGAGCATGGACCTGCGCCAACTCCCCGCCGCCTACGCAGCCGTGACCGCACCCGCCGCCGTGCTGCCGATCGCGCAGGCGCTCGCGGTCGAGCTGGGATGCGAGCCCGTCGTCATCGAGGAGGCCGACCGGCCCGCCTACGCGGAGGCGATCGCGACGGCGACGACGTTCTCGCGCGAGATCGTGCGCCAGTCCACGTCTCTGCTGGGCGGGATCGGCGTCGAGAATCCGGGCGGCTACCTGTCCGCGCTCGTGCGCTCGACCGTGGACCAGGCGCTCATGGATGCGGGGGCGGGGCGCCCTGATCCGCTCGACCCTGATCCGTTCGATGCAGATCCGTTCGATGCGGGTTCGGCTGAGCCGGACCGTTTCGGTCCTGGCGATAGCATCCAGGGATGATCCGCACCATCGAGGAGCTGCGTGCCCGGCTGGCCGCGGCGAGAGGCCCCGTTTCCGCGGGCGCCGCCGACGCAGACCGCCGCACGATCGCGCTCGTCTCGACGATCGGCGCGATCCACGAGGGCCACCACGATCTCATCGCCCTCGCCCGGGAGCGCGCCGACATCGTGGTGGTCTCGATCTTCGTCAATCCGCTGCGCTTCGCGTCGGCGGCCGAGTGCGCGGCGTACCCGCGCACACTCGACGCGGATCTCGCGGTGCTGCGCTCTCTCGGCGTCGACGTCGTGTTCGCGCCGGAGGCGTCCGAACTGCTTCCCGATGGGACCGCGACGACGAAAGTGACGGCGGGCGACCTCGGCCTACGGTACGAGGGACGCGCGCGCCCCGGATACTTCGACGGACTGCTGACGGTCGAGGCGAAGCTGTTCCACCTGGTGCGCCCCGACGTCGCCGTGTACGGTCGCCGCGACCGACAGCGGGTCTTCCTTGTGCAGCGCATGGTGCGCGATCTGTTCTTCGACGTCGAGGTGCTCGAGGTCGACACGGTGCGCGGCGCGAGTGGACTGCCGATCTCGACCCGCGTCGGGCTGCTCGACGAGCGGGATCTCGCCGCCGCGTCTCTGCTCCCGAAAGCGCTGGAGGCCGCCGCGGCCAACGCCGATCGCGGTGTCGACGCGTGCATCGCCGCCGCGCAGTCCGCGCTCATGGGCGAGCCGCGCATCCGCCTCGAGTATCTGAACGTGGTCGATCCGCGCACGTTCCTGCCCGTCGACGAAGCGCATCGCGGACCGGCGATCGCGCTCATCGCGGCGACCGTCGCCGACGAACGCTTCATCGACAACACCGACATCTACATCGGCTGACGTCCCTGCCGACCCGGGCAACGGCGCGAGTTGTGATCCGCGCGGGGATGCGGCAGGGTGTGGGCCGGACGCGCGGGTGTCCGGGCCGGGCTGCGGCGCGGTTGTCCGGGCCGTGGTGCGGCGGGGTGCGGCGGGACGCGTCGGTAGACTCGGGGGCGACTTCCGAGGAGATCCCGCCCATGACCGAGCCTTCCGGCCTGCCCGCCGATTCCGCCGTCGACGACGTTCTCGATGCCGTGACGGACGACGTGATCGAGCAGAAGGCGGTTCGGCTCGCCAAGCGGGCGCGGCTGATCCAGGAGCGCACGGATGCCTCGGGTGGGGCCTACCCCGTCGCCGTGCCCGTCACCGACTCGATCGGGGCGGTTCGGGAGCGTTTCAGCGCGCTCGAGGCCGGCGACGAGACCGGCGAGCGCGTCGGCGTCGCCGGACGCGTCGTCTTCAGCCGCAACACCGGCAAGCTGTGCTTCGCGTCACTGCAGTCGGGTGAGGGCAGCCGCATCCAGGCCATGGTCTCGCTCGCCGAAGTGGGCGAGGAGTCGCTGCAGCGCTGGAAGGAGCTCGTCGATCTCGGCGACCACGTCTTCGTCGCGGGCCAGGTGATTTCGTCCCGTCGCGGCGAGCTGTCGATCATGGTCGATGAGTGGGCGATCGCCTCGAAGGCGCTGCTGCCGCTGCCCAACCTGCACACGGAACTCAGCGAGGAGAGCCGCGTGCGCAGCCGGTTCCTCGACCTCATCGTTCGTCCGCAGGCACGGGAGACCGTGCGCGCCCGCGCGGCCGTCAATGCGAGCCTGCGGAGCACCTTCGCCGCGCACGACTTCATCGAGGTCGAGACCCCGATGCTGCAGGTCCAACCCGGCGGCGCCGCCGCGCGACCGTTCACGACCCGTTCGAATGCGTTCGACGCCGAGCTCTACTTGCGCATCGCGCCGGAGCTGTACCTCAAGCGCGCCGCCGTCGGTGGGATCGACCGCGTCTTCGAGATCAACCGCAACTTCCGCAACGAGGGCGCCGACTCCACGCACAGTCCCGAGTTCGCGATGCTCGAGGCCTACGAGGCATACAGCGACTACAACGGCATCGCCGACCTCACGCAGGAGCTGATCCAGAACGCCGCGGTCGCCGTCGCCGGCTCCACGACCGTCACGTGGGCGGACGGCACCGAGTATGACCTCGGCGGCCAGTGGGACCGCATCTCGATGTACGACTCGCTCAACGCCGCCGCGGGCACGCAGATCACGCCCGAGTCCTCCGTCGCGGAGCTCGAGCGGATCGCCGCGGCAGCGGACGTCGAGGCGCCGCGTCTGCCGACGCACGGCAAGTGGGTGGAGGAGTTGTGGGAGCATTTCGTGAAACCCTCCCTCGAACGTCCGACATTCGTCATGGACTTCCCCCTCGACACCAGTCCCCTCGTGCGGGAGCACCGCTCGATCCCGGGTGTCGTGGAGAAGTGGGACCTCTACGTGCGCGGTTTCGAGCTGGCGACGGGCTACTCCGAACTGGTCGACCCGGTCATCCAGCGCGAACGCTTCGTCGAGCAGGCGAAGCTCGCCGACCGCGGCGACGACGAGGCCATGCGTGTCGACGAGGAGTTCCTGCGCGCACTCGAACACGGGATGCCGCCGCTGGGCGGCATGGGCATGGGCATCGACCGCCTGATGATGGCGATCACGGGCCTGGGCATCCGCGAGACGATCCTCTTCCCGCTCGTGAAGTGAGCGGACGCCACCTGTCCCTCACAGGTGGCGTCTGAACGAGTTCTCCACGGATCGCCGGTAGCCGGTCGAACGGGGTCGATGGCGGCGCGCACGCTGACGGCATGGACACCGTACTGAAAGCCGCCGATGCGGCAGACTTCCTCGCCTGCGTTCCCCTCCTCGCCGGCTTCCGCCCCCACGACAGCCTCGCGCTCGTGGCCTTCCACGGGCCTCGGTCGCTGGGCGTCCTGCGTTTCGACCTGCCCGCCGAGGGTCGAGAGCTCGATCGCCATGCCGCGACGATCATCGGCACCGTGTGCAAGGTCGACGCCGCCGACGGGCTGGCGATCGTCGTCTACACCGACGACCCGCTCCGTGATGCGGACGACGGCGCGGCGGGCCCGACCCCGCGCGCAGCACTCGTCCAAGCGCTCATCGGTCGCGCCGACGCGTGCGGTCTCGGCGTCAAGGACGCCTTGTGCGTCGCCGCGGACGCGTGGACCTCCTACCTCGATCCGGATGCTGGCGTCCGCCCCCTCCAAGAGATCGAGGAGCGTGCGCTGGACCCCCGGCTGCCCGGCATCGACGTCGACGCAGACCAGTCGTCGGGCGCGTTCCTTCCCGTCGTCGACCTCGCCGCCAAGGAGAGGGCTGCGCGGGCGCTGCACGATCTCGAGCGTGCCGTGCGGGTGCTCTCCGGTGCGATGCGAGCGGCATCGGGAGTCGACAGCGCCCCGGATGCAGCAGCACCCGCGGAGCCCCTGCAGGGCATCGATCCGCGCGCGCTCGCCGCCGCGTGTGCCCTCGATGACGTGCCGGAGCTGCTCGAGGATGCCCTCGATTGGAAGGACGGGTTGACCCCCTGGGAGGCGGCGCTGCTGATGTGGTGCCTCGCTCGGCCCGCCCTCCGCGATGTCGCGTTGCGCCAGTGGTGCGACGACATCGACGCCGGTGACGCGGCGTTGAACGCCCAGGTGCAGTGGGAAGCCGGGGAGGAGTACCCCGTGGCCATCGCGCAGCGCTTCTGGGGTGAGGGTCCACGCCCGAACGCGGCGCGGTTGATGGCCGCGCTGGATGTGGTCCGGGAGGTGGCGGCGCTGGCGCCGAGGGAGCAGCGCCCGGGCGCGCTCGCGGCCGCGAGTTGGATCTGCTGGGCGCTCGGCCGATCCACGCATGCGTCGCGGTTCGCCGCGGACGCGCTCGAGATCGACCCCGACCACGGACTGTCGCAGATCGTGATGACGATGGTGTCGGCCGGGCACCTCCCCGACTGGGCGTTCGAGTGAGGCTGAGGTCGGGTCGGTGCCGGGTATCCTGGAGGGATGGACGACTACTGGATGGCAGTGATCTGGGCGCTGCTTCCGACGACGGTCGTGCTGGGTGTCTTCGTGTTCGTCCTGCGCAGCATCTTGCGCATGGACCGCAAGGAGCGCCGCGTCTACGCCGACATCGAGGCTCAGGAACGACGCAAGCGGGGACTGCCGCCTGCGGGTCCCGCATCCGGCACCTCGTTCTGACAGTCCGTGTCCTGACGGTTCTTATCCTGACGGTGCGTCGCTCCCGTCGTGTCGGCTCCGATACGCTGAGCGGAGCCGATTGCCGGGAGGGGGTGTCGCGTGCTCGTCGTGGACATCGACATCACCTGGTGGGTTGTTGCGGTCCTCATCTTCGACCTGGTCGTCCGCATCTGGGCGATCATCGTCATCCCCCGCAACCGCAAGCCGACCTCCGGAATGGCCTGGCTGCTCGCGATCTACTTCATCCCGATCTTCGGGCTGCTGCTGTTCTTCCTCATCGGCAATCCGCGACTGCCTCGCAAGCGTCGGCGGATGCAGCAACGTGTCAACGAGTACATCCACGAGACCAGCGAGAACCTCGACTTCGGCACACTGCGCCCGAACGCTCCCGAGTGGTTCACGTCACTCGTGACGATGAACCGCAACCTGGGCGCGATGCCGCTCGCGGGCGACAACGACGCACACCTCATCTCCGACTATGCGGAGAGTATCGCGGCAATGGCCGCCGCGATCCGGCAGGCCGAGAACTACGTGCACGTCGAGTTCTACATCCTCCAAGCAGACGAGGCGACCGACGACGTCTTCCGCGCCCTTGAAGAAGTCATCGCCCGCGGGGTGATCGTGCGCGTCCTGCTGGATCACTGGGCCAACCGTGGCAAGCCCTTCTACAAGAAGACGCTCAAGCGGCTCGACGCCATGGGGGCCGACTGGCGCCTCATGCTTCCGCTGCAGCCGCTCAAGGGCAAGTACCAACGACCCGACCTGCGCAACCACCGCAAGCTGCTCGTCGTCGACGGCACGGTCGCGTACATGGGTTCGCAGAACTTGACCGACTCCACGTACAACCTCAAGAAGAACATCAAGCGCGGCCTGCACTGGGTCGACCTGATGGTGCGTCTCGAAGGTCCGATCGTCGCATCCGTCAACGCTGTCTTCCTCAGCGACTGGTACAGCGAAACCGAAGAGCCGCTCACCGACGAGATCGACCTTTTCAACGTGTCGAGCGGTCCCGGCGACCTCGACTGTCAGATCGTCCCGTCCGGTCCCGGATTCGACGCCGAGAACAATCTGCGTCTCTTCCTCGGGCTGCTGTACTACGCGCAGCGACGGATCAGCATCGTCAGTCCCTACTTCGTGCCGGACGAAGCACTCCTGTTGGCGGTCACGACCGCCTGCCAGCGCGGGCTCGACGTCGAGCTGTTCGTGTCCGAGGAGGGCGACCAGGCCATCGTCTACCATGCCCAGCGCAGTTACTACGAGGCGCTGTTGAGGGCGGGCGTGAAGATCTGGATGTACCGGAAGCCCTTCATCCTGCACTCGAAGAGCCTCACGATCGACGACGAGATCGCTGTCATCGGCTCCTCGAACATGGACATGCGCTCGTTCGGTCTCAACATGGAAATCTCGCTGCTCGTCCGTGGTGAGGAGTTCGTGAACGAGATGCGCACGATCGAGGCGCAGTATCGTTCGCTGAGTCGGGAGCTCACCCTCGAGGAGTGGGAGCAGCAGCCGCTCCGGTCGACCGTGTTGGACAACATCGCCCGGCTCACGTCGGCGCTGCAATAGGCGCAATTCGTTACCGGAGCGTCACAGGATTCGCTGTATCCCCTCAGGTGCATACGTGAGGATGGGGGCATCGGCCCACGGACGAAAGGCGGCCATGATGGCGCGACGCGCATCTTCCACGCTCTCGGTACTCGGTCTTGCTGTACTCGTCGGCGGTGTGCTCGCCGGATGCGCGACCGGCACCGCCGTTGACCCCGGATCCGACGGTCAGGAGGTGCCCGGTGGTGGGGCGACGACCGAGATCGACGTCGATGCCGCATGGCTCGACAGTGGTCGGATGATCGGGCTCATCACCGAGGGATCCTCGACCTGTGTGCCGGTCGCGGAGGAGGTCACGCTCGAGAGCGACGGGACGCTCGCCGTCGTGCTCAACGAAGGCGACGAGACCACGCCGTGCACGGCCGACTACGCTCCCCGCGTCACGCTCGTGGATGTGCCCGAGGGCGTCGATCCGACGAAGGACCTCGAGATCTCCGTCACCGGCGCGGGATTCGAGGGCGACACCGAACTGGACGGCGTGCCCGGGCTCGACGCGACTGTCGGTGTCGGCGACTACCTGCCGAGCGCCGGGTGGACCGACGTCAACGGCCGCTACATCGCGGTCACGTGGGGGTCGTCGACCTGCGCACCCGTCGTCGAGAGCTCCGAGGTGACCGGGGCGGATGCGGTGACCCTGACTTTCGCGGCCCAGCCCGCGGACAAGCCGTGCACGATGGACATGGTTCCGCGCGCCGTCATCGCGATCGCGGACGGGCTGGCCGACCAGCCCAACGCCGTGCTGACGCTGACCGGTCCCGACTTCCCCGAGGCGAAGACCGTGATCCTCGGCGAGAACCACGTCGTCATCCCCCTCGGCTGACCGCCGTCTCGGGGGTGTGCGTCTCGATACGCGCCTGCGGCGCTACTCGACGACCGGAGGGGGTCAGGAGGAGCGGGCTTCGCTCTCGAGGGTCTGCAGCTCGCGGGTCTCTTCGAGCATCCGTCGGAGGAGCGAGTTCAGGCGCTCGATCTCGTCGTCTTTGAGGTGGGACAGGATGATCTCCTGGCCGCGCATCGAGATCGGCAGCATGAGGTCGTGCATGTCGGCGCCCGCACGTGTCAGATACATGGGGCGTGAGCCGCGGGGCCCGTCCATCAGCACGACGAGCTCGCGCGCGACGAGCGTGTTCACGCTCTTGGACACGACCGCCTTGTTGACGCCGATGAACTCCGATACGTCGGTGGCCGCGAGCCCGGGACGCAGGGCGAGGGCCGAGATCACCCGCCAGTCGTTCGTGCCGAGCTTGAAGCGGCGTCGCAGCTCGTGCGACTCGCGCCAGACGAGCGCGTTCGAGAGCAGCGCGAGCAGGCGCGGGGTGAAGTTCTCGGGATCGATGACGTCTGCGAGCGGTTCGAGGACCAGGTTCTCGTCTCCGCCGTCGCGGGTGGGCACGGGGGAATCCGCTGCCATGTCCGCTCCTTCCGGTGTTCGTTGCTCGTCTTCGCCTGGTCCGTCGAGAAGGATTTCCGGTGAGAAGAGTGTGACAGATCCCGTGGGGCCGAACCGTGCGTCCGGCCCCACGAGTCCTGTCGATGTCACGATCAGTGTGACCTGATCAGTGGCCTCTATCGGCGGGCCGTGATCAGTGGGCCATGCCGGCGAGGGCTTCGGGGTCGATCGTGGCGATGGAGCGGGTGTCCTGGAACGCGCGGATGCCTTCGATGCCCTGTTCACGGCCGATGCCGGACTGCTTCATGCCGCCGAAGGGGGCGCGCAGGTCCAGGCGGGTGGCGCCGTGGTCGTTGACCCAGACGTACCCGCAGACCAGCTGTGATCCGACACGGTTGGCGGCGTCGGCCGAGTCGGTCCACACCGATCCGCACAGGCCACCCCACGTGTCGTTGGCGAGCGCGACGGCTTCCTCTTCGGTGTCGAAGGGGATGATCGGGATGACCGGCCCGAACTGCTCCTGCGTCACGACGCGCAGGGACGGGTCGGGGTTGACGACGATCGCGGGGCGGAGGAAGTTGCCGCCGGCGAGGTCACCGCCGGGCAGTTCGCCGTACTCGCGGACGTCGGCACCGGCGTCCTTGGCTTCCTGGATGATCTCCTCCACGAACGCCTTCTGCGCCGGCTGGTGCAGGGGTCCCATCGTGGTGCCCTCGTCCAGGCCGTACCCGATCTTCACGTTCTGAAGACGCGCCTCCAGACCCGCGACCAGTTCGTCCATCCGGGACCGGTGCACGAACACGCGCTTCGCGTTCATGCAGATCTGCCCGGTCGTGTCGTAGATCGCCGCGTACAGGCGGTCCAGGTGCACATCATCCAGCACGGCGTCCTCGAGGAACACGGCCGCGTCGTTGCCACCCAGCTCCAGCGTCACCCGGGTCAGGGTCTTCGACGCCATCTCCATGATCCGCTTGCCACCGTTGACCGACCCGGTGAAGCACACCTTCGCGACGTCGGTGTTCTGGATCAGCCCGGCCATGTTCTCGTCCTTGCCGGAGATCACGTTCAGCACACCCGCGGGCAGCTTCTCCGCGACCCGCTGCACGACCCGCGCGGTCGCGAGCGGCGTCGACGGCGGCACCTTCACGATGACCGTGTTCCC
>Ga0182739_1001718_pt1 | contig 21924 bp, 22 predicted proteins | sample eDN5th30CBELigBY_FD_128873 | JGI IMG/M metagenome (GOLD analysis project Ga0182739, IMG submission 128873) | Enriched backyard soil microbial communities from Emeryville, California, USA - eDNA 5th pass 30_C BE-Lig BY (version 2) (version 2) | ecosystem: Environmental > Terrestrial > Soil >...
ACAATACAAATCAGCTCAACAACTAGATTCTCTTTGCCTGCAACAGTAACTTCTACCCCCTCTAAAGCTAAGCTGCTCGATTGACGACTCTCCAACAACTAGATTCTCTTTGCCTGCAACAGTAACTTCTACCTCTGAAGCTAAGCTGCTTAATCGACGACTCTCCAACAACTAGATTCGCTTTGCTTCCAGCGGAAGTTTCTACTGTTACAGTTTGCTCCACACACGTGTTCTACCTTGCAGCGGTAATTGCTACCGTTGCAGTAGGACTAATTCGAAAAATCGTTGGATTAGTTGAATTTAAAGGAAGGTTTTCCCTTTAAGGCTTAGCTCATCGCCAATCAGCTCAATTTAAAGGTAGGTTTTTCCGTTACAGGCCGGGTTACGTGTATACAATACAGATCAGATCAACAACTAGATTTTCTTTGCCTGAACAGTAACTTCTACCCCCTCTAAAGCTAAGCTGCTCGATTGACGACTCTCCAACAACTAGATTCACTTTGCCTCCAGCGGAAGTTTCTACTGTTGCAGTTTGCTCCACACACGTGTTCTACCTTGTAGCGGTAAATGCTACCGTTGCAGTAGGACCAATTCGAAAAATCGTTGGATTAGTTGAATTTAAAGGAAGGTTTTCCCTTTAAGGCTTAGCACATCGCCAATCAGCTCAATTTAAAGGTAAGTTTTTCCGTTACAGGTCGGCTGGTGGTCATAGGTTGGTGATCACAAAGTGGTGGCTGCAAGCTGTAAGCTGTAAGCTGCAAGCTGCAAGCTGTAGCCAATCTGCTGGCCAGCAGATTGGCGATATCGGTACAGCTAGGCTTCCGCTTTATCCTCGGGAGGGAGAAGGATGATCTTTCCTTGCTCAACCTCGACGCGCAGCTTATTGGATTGATGGACGCCAATTTGCTCCAGCATGCCGGATGGTACTTGCAGCCTGCCTGCCTTGTCTAGTATGGCATATTCGACATGCGTTTCCTCTTCCTCCTCCAGATCGGCAAGCTCCTCAATATAGGAGCGGCGGCGGTGCATTTCGGAGGAGATTTTGCCATCGCGAATGGCCGCGACACGGTCCACTTTCTTCGCAAGCTCCGGATCATGCGTAACAATTATGATCGTAATGCCTATCGTTCGGTTCAGCTCGCGGAATAAATCGAGTATTTGATTCGCCATCCTTGAATCGACTGAACCAGTCGGCTCATCTGCCAGCAGAAGCTTTGGATGATTAGCCAGCGCAATAGCGATCGCGACACGCTGCTGCTCACCGCCTGAAAGCTCATACAGCTTATTCGACGCACGATGACTTAAGCCTACCGCTTCAAGCAGCTCCTTCGCCCTCCAGCGCTTTCGCGCGCCTGTCAGCAAAATAGGGAGTTCCACATTTTCCTGCGCGGTTAAATAGGGAATAAGATTTCGCGCATTATTTTGCCACACAAACCCTACCGTTTGCCGTTTAAAACGAACAAAATCTCGCTCTTTAAACTTCAGCATATCTCGACCGTCGATGGACAGCTTGCCCGCAGTCGGGCGGTCCAGCCCGCCCAGCATATTAAGAAGTGTGGACTTTCCGCTGCCGCTGTTTCCGATAATCGCCATCAACTCGCCAGTCTCCACATGCAAATCAAGCCCTTGCAGCGCGAATACTTCCAGATCTGCTGCTTTATATATTTTAACCAGACCTTCACAATGAATCATCGATTAGTCCTCCCCTAGCTTAATCGCTTGATGGATGCGCATACGTGAAAGCATGAACCCTAATATGCCAAGACCAATCGCAAGCATGAAGCCTACTAAGATGTAGATTCGAATCATATCCTCTGCTTCAAACACAACCGTAAACGGCGGAACAAGACTGCTCGGGTTGAAGGCGGTCTGAAAATTCGGCACATAAAGCTTACTCGCCAGATTTCCTACCATAATCCCGATGAAAACTGCAACACCGGAGGTAAGCAGCTGCTCCACACCAAGCATAGAGATGAGCTGACGCAGCGAGAGACCAATGGCGCGAAGTATGCCATTTTGCAATGTTCGTCCGCGCAGAGACAGCACCCAATAGAGTAAGAATCCAATAAAGCTTACGAAAATAGATAGAACAAAGCCCAACGTTAATATGCCGTTCAATGCCAGCAAAAACGGATCGTTCTTCGCGCTGGCCAACTGCTCGCGAGTGTTCACAATACGTGTAACAGCAAGCTTCGATTCTTCAATGCCTTGATAGAAGTCAGAGGTTAACGCATCCTCCTTCAGCTTTACCCATACACTGTAGGGCTCAAGTGCAAGATGCACCTGAATGCGAGGCAGATGGCCGACAATAAGCATCGGCGTATTCCTGTTCTCCTGACTATTGGCAGCATTTACAGTGCCGACTGCCGGGTTCGGATTAAAGGTTGGAAAATATTCTATTATCCCATAAACGATAAAAGGTTGCTTGGGCACGTCATTCCAGCCTATCCAAATCGTATCGCCAGCTTTCACATTTTTTTGCTCGGCAAGTGTTGTTGATATAAGAACTGCCTTCGAATCGCCAGCAATAAGGTTTAAATAATCATTAAGCGGGTAATCCAGCAGGCTGTCACGAAACCAAGTCGTCATACCAAACTCATCCGTGTCAATCCCAATAAGTGTCGCGTCTCCAGAAGCATCACTGACGCTAAAATTTGCTGTCTTCCTGAATACTTTTGCGGTATGCTCCACACCTGGCAGCTCGCTATAGGGCTCATAGGAAGGCTCTAAATAATTGACGACATCCTTTGTTGTTCCGGTTGCTTGCGAGCCTGACGCCGCCGCTTGCGGTGAGTTCTCCTCTGGGGGCTTATCATTTATCCACTCTGAGGTAAGTACGAAATCCGCTCCATTGCCATAGCGAATGCGATCCTCCGTATTGCTGTTAATCGTTCTCGCCGCTGATGCGCTGAAGACGCCGGTCGCAATCGTCATAATGAGAAAAATCATTAAAAATTGATATTGGCTGCTCGACCGACCTACCTGAATTAATGTCGCATATATTGACGGCGGCCACCATCGCTTGCCAATCCAATAAATGAGGCGCAGCAGCCATGGATATATGCGAAGCACCAGCAGGCCAGCTCCGATGATAAACAATGCAGGCACAATGAATTGCAGCGGATCAATGTTTAGATCATTCGCATTCAAGCCGAGTGATTGCAAATCGGCGAGTCTATTGCGGAAATTATACAATCCGTAAATTGCAATCCCAAGCGCAAGCACGTCTAGAGGAATTTTGTACCAAAGCGGTATTTTCGCCATTCTCGCCATCTGCTGCTTGTGCCCGACAATCGACACACGTGTAGCCAATACGATAGGCGTTAGTGTAATAATAAAGCAGACACCTGCCGCGATAGCCCCGTATCGATACGACTCCTCAGTCATTCGAATTGGTAAGCGAACTCGCTGGACGAACTCTAAGAAGCCGTTCGATGCGCCCAGCATTTCAGTCAGCAGCATGCCGAGCACAGGTCCCAGGCCGAATGCGGCTGCACTTAGAAGAAGGCTCTCAACTGCATAGGAAGCAATGATCTGCCAGCGAGCGGCTCCACGGCTGCGCAATACTGCAATCTCATTTTTCTGACGGTCAGCAATTAGATTGGATACCATTAACATATAAAAGGCCAGCATGATGAGAACAGGAACATTAAGCGACCACATCAGCGTCCGCAGCTGGTCAGCACGCTTTATGTAAGATGCGAAAGTATCTAAAGCAGGCGCCTCCATAACAACTTGATTATTGGCGACATAAGAAGTCAGCTTCCCTTGAATAGCTAACAGTGTATTCGTAAATTGTTCTACATGCCGCAGCTCCATCTTGGAGTAATCCAATAGGAAGAACCAGCTGGCATATGAAATCGGAAATCGTCCATCCTTCAGCACATGGGTAAGTGCAGTCTCATGCCGAATGACAAAGCTGTTGGTCAATTCGCTTAAATCCGTATCGTAAAAGTACGGATCGTCATCCTCCAGCTTCTCGAACACGCCAACAATTCGTACAGGCACTTTACCGTCAACCTTATCATCCTCTGTATAATACACATGACCGATAACAGCCTTCAATGCAGACAAGCCTCTAGAGGTAACAAGCACCTCATAAACACCGTCTACTGGCTCAACTTCGGGCAACCGACCGTCAATCAGCTTAATATGCTCTTCAATATCCGAAAAGGAACGAATGGACAAAGACTTCAGAGATCGGGTAGAGTCTGGCGTTGGATCCAGCTCCGGCCTGAACTTAATGCTCTTCGAGCTGATATCGGTAACGAGCTGCTGAACTGGAATCCCGTAGCTTTGTGCCGCTTCCTCATGAATAAATCGGTTTATCGTATGATAGACGCCATTTTTCCGTTCCAGATCCTCATTTATAAAAAACATCTTTGAATACTGCGAGCCGGGATAAACCCCCCTCTTCTCCTGCATCGACTCCAAATCCTTCACTAGCATTCGCGACAAAATCGCTTCCGAGTAAATCGGCATGCTGCTGACTAGCGCCACGGATATAAGAAGACCTAGAAACAAAGAAGAAACGAGCCACTTATTTTGCACCATTTTACGAATAATCATTATAAATAAGGCCACTTGATAACCTCCTGAACAAGCTTAACCGGCGCGATTACTTACCTGTCTAATAGAGTATAGGTTCCGTCCTTACTGAATCTATTGCAAAATAATAACTGCTCCTTCTTCAATGCCCTTCGTAATCTCGACGCTAACATTGCCTTGAATACCAGTCTCAACATCGATCTCGCGCACCTTATTGCCATCCTCTAACGTCCGCACGAAGGATCTCCCAAGATAGTTTCTAAGGCCGCTGCGAGGAATAACGATTACATCGTCACGTTGCTGCAATATGACTCTGATATCGATAAAAGAACCGATCTTCGCATCCGGAGGTATCACTGGGAGATCAATATATAACGTTTTGCTATAACGCTCGGCAAGCTGCTGGTTCAAGGTTTCCGGCGCCGAGGACGGTGTTTGGACAACAACGCCTTCATAGTCCGTTCTTGAATAGGTAAGCTGCACTGGGAAGCCTACGTTAACCTCTCTAATATCCGCATTCGAATCAGACCGAAAGGCAACTCGAAGCTTTGACAGGTCCGCAATCGTAACTATTGATTGATAAGCCCCTACATAATCGCCCTCATCAAGATCTTCTACAAAAATAACCTGCCCATCAATCTCTGCGAACAATTGCTTGCTGTTATATATCTCTCTTAACCTTTCCAGCTTTAAGTCCCCGATCTCAGATTGAAGCTTGGCGATATTTATTTGATCGTCATCACCACTCGCTTTCGCTTGTTTAAGCGCTATTTTGTTACGCAGCACGGCGATTTCTGCTTCCTTCAGCTGGATGTCTAGACCGTCCATATTTAATTGCACGAGCAGATCGCCTTTCTTTACCTGATCCCCTTGATTAACGAATATTTGTTCAATCCTGCCGCCTTCACTTGTGAATTGAGCACTTGAAGTGCTTACAGATTCCAAATAACCAATACCGGTAATTTCTTTTTTAATCGTGGTTCTCTCAGCGACAACCGTGCTATAGTTCTCCTGAGCAGGCTTAACAAGCGGCGGCTTCAACGCTGATTCCTCCTCCGGCAACAGGGAGCAGCCCGTAAGTGCCAGTGTAAAGACGAGCGTGATTGACAACACTGACAGCGCAGAGCGTCTTTGCTTTTGGCTATCCTTGAAGTTGTTCTTGTTCATATATGACAATGCGTCCATCCTCCAATTCATAGACTTGATCTACGATTTCCATAATGGCTGGGTCATGCGTGGTCATAATAATGGTCATTCCTGCTTCTTCCACCAAGCTGCGAAAAACTTTAACAATCTGCAGTCCCGTACGGCTGTCGAGCTCCGCAGTCGGCTCATCGGCCAGAAGAAGCTTCGGTTTATGCGCAATTGCCCGTGCAATTGCCGTGCGCTGCTGCTCTCCTCCTGACAGCTCAAAAGGTCGATGATGCATCCGCTGCTTTAACCCGACCTGCTCCAGCGCCTTCACTGCCGCTTGTTTGCGCTCTGATGCTGACATGCCAGCCACTCTTAATAGAAACTCTACATTTTCGTAGGCGGACATAAGCGGAATTAAGGCGAAGGATTGAAAAATAAGCCCCATATCTCGTCTCCGAAGTAAATCCCGTTCTCCGTTCGACATCGTTGTCAGCTCGCATCCATCAAATATAATGGACCCTTCCGATGGTCGATCCAATGCGCTAAGCAGATTAATCAAGGTTGTCTTGCCCGATCCTGATCTCCCCTTAAAGGCAACGAGCTTGCCTCTTGGGATGGCTAGATCAACGCCTTTTAGCACCGATACTGCTCCGCTTCCGCGGCCGAAGGTTCTTTTTAAAGCGCTTGCATAAATAATGTCACTTGATGCATCAGCAGCCATATAAGCCTCCCTATATCCTTTTTGCAATCATTTGTAAACTGTCTTTTTCCATTCTACCCCCTAGCGACTGCACCTACAAGAAAAATATACCTTTCATATAGTAAAATAATACGGGCTATTCTCTCATAGCTTCATTAATTCTGTAAAAAAAATCCATTGTCGAATTGACTAGCTCACTTTACAATAACAATAGTCTTCCATTTGATACAGGTTGTGATGGGACTAAATTCTACCGAGAAGGAAACAGATGCTGAAATGACGATATTTTTTCATATTTTGACCACGAATGTGCTTCCGATGGCTGTTATGATCGCGCTCGGTATCGTATTGCAGAGAGCATTCAAGCTGGACATTAAGACGCTGTCGAAGCTCAATTTTTATTTATTTTCTCCTGCAATTATTTTCAAGCTGCTCTATGTTACTGATATTGAACTAACAGTAATCGGCAAAGTGCTCCTCTTCTTGGCTATTTTTCTGATACTACAGTATGTGCTTGTCGAGATTGTTATTCGAATTAGGGGCTATAAAAGCGGAATGAAAAGCGCTATGCGAAATAGCGTTCTGTTCTATAACAGCGCTAATTACGGCATTCCTCTCAATCAGCTCGCTTTCTCCGCGAATGAAAAAACGTTAGCTATCCAAGTGCTTGTCATGATGGTGCAGTCATTAGTGCCCAATACATATGGCATCTACAGCGTAAACGCGCATAAAGCGAAAATGAAGGATATATGGCGGACTATTATTTCAATGCCTATTATCTATGTTATTCCAATCGCATTCTTGATGCGCGGCTTTCAAATTGAATTGCCGCAAATACTAGCGACTCCACTGGATTACTTGGCTAATGCGTTTATCGGTACGGCGCTTATAACGCTTGGCGTGCAGCTTGGAAATATGAAATGGAGAATCAGCCGCTCGCTTGCGGTTGACGTAAGTATTTCGGGGATGCTTCGTTTAGTGGCGGGACCTCTGCTTGCTTGGGCCATTACGACGATGATGTCGCTGGACAGTCTTACTTCCGCAGCGTTAATCGTATCTGCAGCCGTGCCAACCTCGCTGAGCAGCGTGTTGCTCGCTGTAGAATTCGACAATGAGGCGGAGTTTTCTTCGCAAGCTGTATTTGTCTCTACTATTTTAAGTATATTCACAGTTACAGCAGTTATATTTTTCTTAAATCTGCAGGTTTAGTGCCTGCAGATTTTTTATTATTCGGCGCGATCAACAATAACGGAACGCTATACATCTAATTTGCACAACTGACCGTATCGGTCTTTATATTTACATGCTGCTCATCTGCTCACAATTACCGATAACAGTCGTATGGATACTGCAGCTTACAGCTTGCAGCTCAGCTCACTGCTTTGCTACAGCTCCACCCTGCGTTTCTCGTGAATGGAGGTCATGCAAGCATCGATGATACGCATATTGATAACCGCATCCTCAGGCTCGAACAGCTGCGGCTCCTCACCGGCAACTGCCTTTGCGAACTGATCTGCTTGCAGTGCATACGCATTTGCATCATCGCTAGTAACTGCACGTCGTTCTCCGCGAACTGTAACATTGAACGGCTCCTTGCTTAGAAATGGACTCGGTACTTCTATCTTCCCTTCTGTGCCAAGAATATCGAGTCCTTGACGATCATAAGCCCACATCCCGCAATCAAACAGCAGCGACATGCCTTGTTCGAACTCCACAAGCCCTGAAGCCATCATATCTACATGATTATGAGCAGGGGATAGAAAAGCATGAGCCGTCACCGCCAAAGGCTGCTGGCCCGTAATAAATCTGGCGGCTGTAAGCGGGTAACAGCCTACATCATAGACAGAGCCGCCCCCCCATTCTTTGCGATAGCGGATATTGTTCGAATCAGCGGAATTGTTAAAGCTGAAGGAGCTGCGAATAACACGAAGCTCGCCGATCTCGCCTGATTGCGCAATGTCGCGAATTTGGGCTAATTGAGATGTGTGCCGGTACATGAACGCTTCAGCCAGCAAAACACCGGCCTTGCGGCACGCTTGCACCATTCTTTCCGCTTCCTCCGCGTTAAGCGCGATTGGCTTTTCACATAGCACATGCTTTCCAGCTTCTGCTGCTCGAACTGTCCATTCGCAGTGCAGATGATTAGGAAGCGGAATATAAACCGCATCAACATTATCATCCGCAAGCAACTCCTCATAGCTGCCATATGCTGCTTGCACGCCGAATCTTTCTGCCACAGCTTGAGATTTAACTAGATCACGGCTGGCAATAGCTGTAATGACTCCGCGCTCTGATAATTGAATGCCCGGCATGACTGCTCCTGTCGCTATACCAGCGCAACCAAGAATGCCCCAACGTAACTTTGAACTCATAGCTTTATCTCCCCTTTATCGAATGTTACCGCAGACTTTTGTTCAGTCATCCTTTTCAGCTCATCCAACAGCTTATCAAGCTTCGCATAATCATCCACCATCACCTTAATCCTGTCATCCTGTGTGAACATGCTTGCCTGGACTTCTTCTACTGAAGCGGTATTTTGCTCTGTCATTGCGGCGATCATGCTTATATCATCAGCCATTGCGGTATATTTGACATGAAGCTGCTTAGCAGAGCTCTGGGCAGAGACTGCATACTCCTTGACCAGCTCTGTATTCTCATAAATTTGATCTGTCAGCTGCTGTACACGAATTGAGGCGCCGCGGCTGAGCGATACGGCTTCTTTACCATTCTCTACGCCTTGATGAACTGCGTTAATCTGCCCTCGAATGGCAGTCAGTCTCTCGCTTATTTCATTGGCTGCTGCGCGTGAATGGTCGGCCAGCTTGCGCACTTCGCCCGATACGACCGCGAAGCCTTTGCCGTGCTCGCCGGCCCGAGCCGCCTCGATAGCTGCATTAAGCGCAAGCAAATGGGTTTGATCCGAGATTTGACCGATCATATCTACAATCTCGCTCACATGCTCATTTTGCTTGGACAGCTCCTGCATCATTAGGACAGTTTGCGCAATAATGATGCTGACACTCTCCATTTCCTTGACCAGCACCGACATCTGCTCTCTATTTTCATCAGTAAGAGAAGCGTTATCCAAAGATAGGCTTTCGAGCAATGCTGTTCCCTTCAACAGCGTGCCAACTGTGCTTTCAATTGCATGCGTCGTTTCGTTCATATTAACAATATTACTGCTTTGCTTCTCGATTGATGAAGACATTTCGGAGTACGTTGCCGTTACCTCGCGAGATATTTCACCAGTGGATCGAACCGTCTCTCGCTGGCTTTCTCCAAAAGCTGTTAAAATATCAATAGAAGATTTCATCTTGTGTAGCAGTGATTCAGACAGCTCCTTAGCTGCAAGGGCTTCCTTCTGTTCATCAACAACCTGACGCTGAAGCCTTTGACTGAAGGTTGCCGAGAAAGCAAGCGCCGCTGTTGCAAAGATTAAATAGAGATACAGGTAGATTAATGATTCTCCCGGAAACAGCTTTTGCTGGAGAACAGGATCGAAATATAAATAAGTCGTCAACCCAGCACCGAGCACCCCTGTCAAAATAATAGGCTTATATTCCATATAAAGAGTTATTAGAGCGAGATTTACATAAACTAAAAAATAGGTACTAATTATCGGGTTGGGGTCTGACAATATAAGCATAGCTATTATGACAGTAGTAATAATAGCTATTAAATATTTAATAAATCCTCGCCCTATCCTCTTATAAGTTAACAATGTAGCGACTCCAGACATAGCTGAGCCTACGATGGCAAGCATTAGAATCATTGACAGATCTAATCCAATCGCTAAATCTGTGACAATGCCAAGCGCGAGCATGACCCAAATAATTTTGACAAATAATCGATTTCGCCTATCCAGTACAGATAATTGCTGCTCCATAATTTCCTCCATTTTTTTCTCTAGTATGTGTATGGACTATCAATAGGAATATTAATCCAAAACACTGATTTTATCAAACTATAATATTGTTAGGTAACGCTGCAACTCTTCTAGTTCATGGTATACTCTTGTTACTTGAATTACTTTAATACAAAAATGTGAGGGAAAGCATGAAACCATTGCAAAAGCCGCAACCGTTATCAACAAGAGATGCTGTCTATGCTTGGCTGAAGGAAGCCATTATCAAGCTCGATCTGCCACCAGGAGCAATACTTTCTGAAAATGATATGTCTGCCAAGCTGCAGGTCAGCCGGACGCCTGTCCGAGAAAGCTTTGTACGACTTGCTCAGGAAGGGCTTGTTCAAGTTCTCCCGCAGCGTGGAACGGTCGTCTCCTTAATCGACCTAGAGCTCGTTGAAGAAGGAAGATTTATGCGTGAACAGCTGGAGCGTGCGGTGGTCCGGCTGGCCTGCGAGCATTTTCCAGAGGAAGCATACAATCAGATGGAACATAATTTAAATAAGCAAGCAGACAGTATTGCATCGCAAAATTACTACAGAATGTACGAGCTGGACGAGGAATATCACAGGCTGCTATTCGCAGGCGTACGCAGAAGCATGACCTGGAACGCTATACAGCAAATGAATACGCATCTTAACCGAAGCCGAATGCTGCGGCTCGTCGATAATCATGATTGGCACCCTATCTTTGAGCAGCACACTCAAATATTGTCTGCGATTCGCGCGCAACGAGCTGACCAAGCGGAGCAGCTAATGAAGGATCATTTGAACCTGCACGTCATCGATCAAAGCAAGCTTAAGGAGAAGTACCCTGACTATTACAAATCGTAAATGAGATGAAGTCGAAACCCCAAGCCCCCATGCGTAGTTGCTCTCAGCTGCATGGGCTTTTTTTTGCGTGTACATAAACTAATCGAAGCTGTGGAAGGCTATAAAAGCTGTTATTCTATGGAAGGAGGTGCCCCTGTGACAAATAATCAGAGTGAGCCGACAAAAGCAGATGTTCAAGCAACTGAGCTGAACAAGATGCCTGTCCCTGGCAAAAATGATACTGAGTTTTCTGCTGAAGAAGCAGCTGAAGTATTCGAACAAAACCAATCATCCGCGAACCGAACTATTGAGAATAAGCAACAATAATGGATCGCTGAAGCTGTTTCAACAGCACATAAATAAAGTAAGCCGTCCGGTAGGGACGGCTTACTTTATTTATGGCAGCTATCGCTGGTTTCTGCGATAAGAGCAACCTTTTAAAACGAATTATCCTTATTCCACCGTCATAACAATATCCTCGTTCTGATTGTCAAAACGAATATGCAAGTCCTTGTCTTCCAGATACCAAACGTTATCTTCTTCCATGAAGAAGACGATGCCTTCCGCTTCAGTTGTCACAGCCGCATAGCGCGGAGTCTCCTGAGTAACGCCAAGCGATAGTCCTGGATGTACACTCCCGCAACCGCCCAGACGGACAAATACTCGCAGATGAGCTCCGTTCGACAGTCCCATTTCCTGTTTATACCAGTTCGCAGCACCTTGTTCCACTACGATTTTCATACAATCAGCTCCGTTCTATATGTTATCATTCTTCTCGCTGTCTTCTTCCTTAGAGTATAGTACAGAACGTTCCTCCAGCCACTGGAATAGGTGAATCGCTATAACCTTTAAAACAGCATAACCCGGAATGCCTAGAATAACACCTGCTACACCAAATAAATTACCTGCCGTCAGCAAAATGAAGATAATAGTGATCGGATGGATTTGCAATGACTTACCCATTATTTGCGGTGAAATAAACTTCCCTTCAATCGTTTGAACAATCGTCCAGATGACAACCATTTTTACCAGCATTAACGGAGAGGTTACAGCAGCGACAATCAGTGCAGGCGTTATGGCTATAGCAGGCCCCAAGTAAGGAATAACAGCTGTACATGCAGCAATAAGAGCCAGTACTAACGAATACTCTAGTCCAATGATCAAATATCCCATGTACAACAGCAAGCCGATACAGAAGCTGACAAAAATCTGACCGCGAATATAGCTGCTAATCTGCTCATTCATTTCCCTCATCACTTGCAACGAAGGCATGCGCAGCTTAGTAGGCAAGAAGCTTGCAATTTTTCCAGGGAGTTTCTTACCGTCCTTGAGAAGGTAGAACAAAATAAATGGCAGTGTAATGAAAGCCAGTGCGACTTCTATTAAGGCACCGAAAAATGAGCCTATGCTCGACCATGCGCTATTGACTAAATTAGTGGCTCTATCTGATAAATCCTTCGTTATGTTCATCTCGTCAAAGTTAATCCACTGCTGAAGGTTGGTTGAAAAGTTACTCTGTAAAAATAGATCCAGCTCTCGTTTCAGCTGCTCCCAGTATCCTGGTATATTTTGAACCAGACTCGTAATCTGATGCGAAATAACCGGAATAATAACGACCAGCAAAATCGTAATTAAGCCAATAATAATAATGAACAGAGCGAGGATGGAAAATATTCGCTTAACCTTATGTCTCTCCAGCCAATCCACAACCGGGTTGAGCAAATAATAAACGACCCCTGCCAGCAGCACGGGGAGCACTAATGTGCGAACTAGAACATTGAGCGGCGTGAATATATACGAAATTTTCGTAAATACAAATATGTTCAGACCAATCAGCAGCAAGCCTAGTAAAAAAATGACAAATTTATTGTTTAAAAAAAGTTGCTTGAACCGTCCGGTTCCGTTTCTTAGCTGATCCATTCTCATCCTCCCATATGTCAAAAGCAGTTACACAGTCATACCTCTATCATACATGATAAAGGTAGTACGGTTCAAAACTGATCAGCGTTTCATCTTTTGGACCGGACAATTCGGGGTCATACAAACATGTTCAAAGACAGATTAGGAGTAACGAAGCTACGCAGCATGCATAGCCCTCGGTTGCTCTGAAAAATAAATGCTTGAGTGCTTTCTAGCAAGTGCTCTGTTCTGGACAGCTGCTATTGCAATGGCCGCATCCAGGCTATCTTGCTTAACTAACTGCAGCAAAGCTGCGATATCCCCAGCTTGATAGCTCACTGCCAGCGTATGAAGCAGCTGCTTCTCTCCCTCGTCCTTCGGCAGTGACAGCTCGTTCGCCAGCAGCTCTTCCCTCACTTTGCGCAGCGCGTGACGCGCCCGGTGAAGAGCCGCCTTCACTGCACCTTCAGTAGTTCGAAGCTGTGCGGCGCTTTCTAACGCTGTATACTGATACACTTCACATAGAAGAAAAACAGCACACTGCCGCAGCGTTAAATGCTTCAGCAAAGCTTGAAACAGCAGCTCGCAAGCTACTCCCTCACCCAGCTGTTCCGTATACCATTGATCGCTCCCGCTATGCTCTTGAATCTTTCTTTTTAAAGTAATATCCCGCCGCCACGTATCGATTTGCGTGTTCTTAGCAGCCCTAAGAAGCAAAGCTTCAAGGTTCGGATGCTTCTCATCAGTCCTAAGCCTCTTCATTACTTTCTCCCATGCAGACTGCATCAGGTCGTCAGCTTCCCAATTCGACTTTGTTAAAGACAAACAGTATCGATGCAAGCTAGCGCGCAGCTGCAGAAACGCATCATTTTCAAGCATTTTATATTCTCTATTCTTATTAGCGGACATTAACGATCATCTCCCGTCTCATTCAATCAGCCAGACGCTTAGCTTCTTATTATATGTAAACGAATTACGTTCGCATTTAGATACGCTCTTAATCACTTTTTTTATGCATGCTGTTTCCCGTATCCTTTCTAAACCTTCAACCGTTTACATGATAAGCATGACAAAATAACAAAATGGAGGCTAACTTATGAATTATGTTCCCTATGTAGTAGAGCAATCGCGCGGAGGCGAACGCTCCTATGATATTTACTCCCGTTTGCTAAAGGATCGTATTGTATTCGTCGGTGCGGAAATTGATGATCAGCTTTCCAACAGCATTGTCGCTCAGTTGCTGTTTCTATCTGCTGAAGACCCTGATCGGGATATCTTTATGTATATTAACAGCCCAGGCGGTTCTACAACCGCAGGATTTGCCATCTATGATACGATGCAGTACATTAAACCGCAAGTGCACACGATCTGCGTTGGATTTGCGGCCTCTTTCGCGGCGCTGCTTCTGCTAGCAGGTGCGCCGGGCAAACGCTTTTCGCTCCCGAATAGCGAGATTATGATTCATCAGCCGCTTGGCGGAGCGCGCGGGCAAGCCAGTGACATTGCCATCAGCGCCAAGCGCATTTTAAATTTGCGCGATAAGATCGCAGCGATAACAGCCGAACGTACTGGCAGACCGAAGGAGCAGGTCGAGAAGGATATGGACCGCGACTATTTCATGAATGCTGAGGAAGCGCTCGCTTACGGGCTGATCGATGGGATTGTAAATAAGCTGTAGCAGAAATGTTTATTTGCAGCTGCTCGGACCTCGGACATTACTCGTTGATGTTGATTGCCTCTAACAGTGCTTCTTGAGCTATAATAGTGGGCAAGAGGTGATATTATGACGAAAGTTATGCAATTAGCAGAGGCGATTAACAAAGCGAAGACTATAGCTGTATTAACTGGAGCCGGGATAAGTACTGCAAGCGGCATCCCTGACTTTCGCTCAAAGGGCGGTCTGTATGACAATTCGGAACTGCAGGTGGAACGAATCCTGTCGGAGTCGTATTATCACTCCAATCCGAAGCAATTTTGGGCTTATTTTAAACAAATATTTCACTTTAACGCAATGGGCGGATATGAGCCTAATCTTGGGCATACATGGTTGAAGGAGCTTGAAGACAGCGGCAAGCAAGTTACGATTATTACGCAAAATGTCGACGGCCTGCACCGCAGAGCCGGAAGCAGTCATGTGCTGGAGGTGCATGGAACGCTTGACCTAGCCTATTGCCCAAAATGCCAACGCGAATATGAATATGATGAGCTTCTTCGTGACGAGATTCCTCGCTGCGAGAAGGATCATTTTATTCTCAAGTCGGACGTTGTACTATTCGAGGGCAGAGTCAAGCATATGGAGGAGGCACTTGAAGCAGCTTGTTCAGCCGACGTTTTTCTCGTGCTCGGCAGCTCGCTGACAGTCTATCCGTTAAAGGAGCTTCCCTATTATGTCAACAGAACTAGCGGCATAACGAAAGCGATCATCAATCGCGATCCGACCGATATGGACGATTTGTTCGATTACGTCATACAAGACGATATTACTTCTGTGTTCACGACTGTCAAGTCGATATTAGCTGAATAGGACGATATTACTTCTGTGTTCACGACTGTCAAGTCGATATTAGCTGAATAGCTATGTCTTAACTTTAGCTTATTGTAGCATTAGGGGGATGAACAGATGCCACTTATTAAGCGACATCTGTTCATCCCCAGCTCCTATTAGCTTATGCCTATGCATGCTGCGAACTCATCCGAATCGTCTTAGCCTGCAAGCTTTAGTCCAACCGCAGCTCCAAGCACCAATGTGATGAAAAGCAGCCTGCGCCAATCTCTTTTTTCACCATAGAAAATCATCCCTATAACCGCTCCTCCAACAACGCCGATGCCTGTCCATATAGCATAAGCTGTACCCATAGGAAGCTTCTCCATCGCAATAGTAAGGAATAGAAAGCTTGCTGCAAATCCGGCGATTAACAACATGAGCGATTGCCAATCTTTTCGCTGATTCAATCGATTCATCATCGATACCCCAAACATCTCACAGAGGCCAGCTACAACCAAAGAAATCCATGCCATTATGTCGTCTCCCCTTCCTGTTCCTTTTCATCTGTGACCAACTTCAAGCCAATAACCCCAATCAGCAATACACCGATGAGCACCAGCTTAATCAGCTTGAACGGCTCGTCAAAAAACAGTATTTCCGAACAAACTACTCCAGCAGCGCCCAGGCCGACAAATACGGCATACACCGTACCTACAGGGAGCTTGTTGCTGGCAATAATTAGACCGCCAAAGCTAATTACAATTGCAAGAGCTGTCAATGACCACTCCCATAAGCTATTCGCATGCTTAAGCCCAATCACCCATATCACTTCAAAAACAGCCGCTATAATAACAAGAGCCCAGCTCGCATTTCCCTTTTTCACTTCCGTCACCTCCCAACTGTTGCTTAGCATTTTAAAAAAAGCCCGAAAGACGCTGATTATCGCTAATCAGTATCTCCCAGGCTTTTATCCCTCCGTGTCACAGCTATCGCTGTGAGCTTTCTCTCGGACCAGTCTAATTCGCCATTAGCTCGCGCATTACGGAACCCTAGAAAGCATTTCACTATTAAGTTTGCAGTAACTATGCGAACACCATACCTATACTATCACAGTTATTTCAAAAAAGGTACTCCTAACTCATACCAGTTCTTTCTTCCACAGTGCCGGCAGTCTCTAACTGTTTATTGACGAAGTCGGCCATTCCCTCCCAGCCGTCCTTCATAATAAAATCAGACTGGATATGAGCATTCCATGGCCGTGGAATTCCAATAGTCAGCTTACCAGCATTCCGTGCAGCCGTAAGATTATGGGCTCCGTCATCGATTAACAGATCGAACTGCAGCAAATATTTTCTTTTACCCACAAAGAAATTATCAAATGGAATGAACGGCATATGCCTCTGCAACCAATTCCACTTCTCAGGCACAGAGGACGGACGAGCTGCTGTTACGATAATGACATCATGCTGAACGGATAGCTTGCGTACCTCCTCGACAGTGTGCTCGTCATAAATTTCAAGCTCTTCATACAGGCCGGGCCTGCCGAAAAAAATCTCATCCGTGCAATTGGGATGCCATATGCCATGCATTTCAAAGCTTGTCATCCGATCCATTGTCAGCACATGATCAGGATATTGCTCATTATGGTAATGAACAGCTTTCGGTACGAGATGGCAAATCGTATCATCCATATCGATCGCGATTATTTTTTTGTTCACAGTACGTCTCCCCTTCCCAACGAAGCTTGTTGCTATATACGTCACTCAGCCTCTATCATATCGAAATTAGACAGCCTTGTCTGCCCTATTCCTGCTGCTGGCTTCTGCAACATTTATCCGAATTGGGCATGGCTGTACTGTATATTTCCAGCTTAGAGTGTTACAATTTGATAAAAGGATTAACTCACCCTAGTTTAATGCGTAGCGTGACTGGGAATGATCATAATACAATCTTATTTGGAGGTAGTCATGCAGACTGTCAAAATATTTTCCGGATCCTCAAACCCTAAACTGACCGAACATCTTTGCCGCGAGCTTCAGATGCCGTTAGGCAACATTGCTATCTCTCGCCTAGAAAGCGGAGAAATACATGTATCCTATCAGGAATCCATCCGCAATTGTCATGTATTCATCGTACAAGCGATGAATCATCCCGTTAATGAGCATTTTGTAGAGCTGATGGTTATGATTGATGCTGCAAAGAGAGCTTCTGCGAAAACGATTAATATTGTAATGCCTTATTACGGCTATGCTCGCCAAGAGAGAAAATCGGCTCCTCGTGAACCAATCTCTGCCAAGCTTGTAGCTGACGTCCTTACAACTGTAGGCGCGCATCGAATCGTAACTATTGATTTGCACGCTGATCCGATAGAAGGCTTCTTTGAAATTCCCGTTGACCACTTAACTGCACTTGATCATATTATTGAGTACCTTAGATTGAAGAACATTACCAATCCAATTGTCGTTTCTCCTGATGCAGGACGAGCTACGACTGCTGAAAAGCTGGCCGGTCTGCTTGACTGTCCTTTTGCAATCATGATCAAAAACCGTCCTGCACATAACCAATCAAAGATCACACATATTATTGGCGAAGTGGACAATAGAACTCCAATCATTATTGAGGATCTTATTGATACAGGCAGCACCATCATAAACGTCGTTGAAGCATTAAAGGAACGCGGTGCTCATGATGTCTATGTATGTGCTACTCATGGCGTATTCTCCAACAATGCTGTAGAACGTCTAAACCATGTTAATATTAAAGAGGTCGTCATTACGGATACTATTCCTCTTCCAGAGGATCATCCCGATAAATTTGTCGTACTGCCGATGGCTCCCTTGCTTGCGGACGCTATACGCATTATTTCCAACGGCGGTTCAATCGATAGACTTCGCAAAGTACATGGATGATGGATGCCGCATCTATGCGACAAATGCGTAATTTTAATATTCTTAAACTTAAATGTGCAAGTGTACAAACTTAATTCTATTAATCTCATATACTAGCATTAACTCTAGTAAAGGGAGATGATAGAATGCCAAAACACAGAAGCGGCGGTCAACGTTCTCAAGGCAACCGTACTCAAGGCAACCGTACTCAAGGCAACCGTACTCAAGGCAATCAGGCTCAAGGTAATCAAGTTCAAGGTCAAGGTCAAGGTAACCGCACTCAAGGCAATCGCAGCGGCAACAGCACTGTACAAAGCGTACTTTCACAGATCGGCGTAGGAACTAGCAATATCCGCATCCATTTCAACGGTGCCACTCATGAAGGCATATTTTTAGGCTTCAGCAATGGTTCAGTCGTCATGAATGATGGTGGAACAATCGTATTTATTAAGATTAGCGCAATAACCGCAGTTGACATTATCCCATAACCAATTGTAAGTAGGATCGTTCTGGACTACCAGGAACGATCCTTTTTCTTGTTTTACGATCCTTTTCCTTGCTTTGTGGATAAAAGTAAAGTTACTGGTAACAATACATTAAGCATGCGAAGGTTTGAGTCGACTGCCTATTCGGTTCGTCCACCAACCCTGCATATGAAATAATATTTACCACAAAGGAGAACTGAAATGAAGCAGGTTAGAGATTTAATGAGCACTGATTGTAAAACCGTTACATTGCAAGACAATATTTATGAAGCTGCTCAAATCATGGCACAAAATGATTGCGGATTCGTACCAGTAGTCGAAGTGGAAAACAACCGAAAAATGATTGGCGTTGTAACCGACCGAGATCTCGTAATAAGGGGCTACGCAAGGAAACAACCTGGCTCTGCCTCCATAAAAGATGTGATGAGCGATAGCAGTCTAATTTCTTGCAGTCCAGAAATGGATGTTCACCAGGCTGCTGATTTGATGGCAGAGCATCAAGTTCGCCGACTTCCTGTAGTCGAGAACGGCCAATTAGTCGGGATTATTGCTATCGGGGATTTGGCGGTTGAACGCATTAACATTAATGAAGCCGGTCAAGCGCTAAGTAATATTTCCCAAAATACGGATCATCATCTACAGTAGTTAATAACAAAACCAAGCTGTAAGCACTTTAGGCTTCAGCTTGGTTTTTTTCATTGAGCAGAATAGTCACAACGCTATGTCCCGCAATAAGTACGGTAAGGTATGGGTGATTCTCCAGGAAGTGAAGTGTACTCCTCCTGCTCGCATGTATACGCATAGGGTTTCGATAGTATGGTAAGCAGCTGCTCCATCACGCTGTTGTCCCCTTGAACAGCTGCCTCTAATGCAGCCTCCACCCGATGATTCCGCGGAATGACAGCGGGATTATTGCTGCGCATTAATTGAACAGAGGCATCTTTATTTTCATGCTGTCTGCTCAGCCTCGCTTGCCATAGTCCATGCCATTCGCTAAACTCCTTGCTGCCGGACAAAACTGTATCCGTCAGCTTATCTGTTGACAATGCCCGGAACGTGTTCGTGTAATCTGCACCTTGCTTTTGCATCAAATGGAGCAGACCTTCCACTAAAGCTTGATCCCCTGGTTCTTCGTTAAAAATTCCCAGCTTCGATCTCATTCCGCTAAGCCAATTATGGTGAAATAAATCAACAAAATCTGAAATTGCACCTTCAGCTAGCTTGACTGCGTCTTCTTCATTGTCATGCAATAACGGCAATAATGCTTCAGCTAATCTTGCGAGATTCCATGCAGCAATATTCGGCTGGTTACCGTATGCATAACGTCCTCGGCTGTCGATGGAGCTAAATACGGTTGCGGGATCATATTTATCCATAAAGGCGCATGGACCGTAATCGATAGTTTCTCCGCTAAGAGCCATATTGTCTGTATTCATTACCCCGTGAACAAAGCCAACTAGCTGCCATTTAGCGATTAGTGCCGCCTGACGTTCAATCACTTCTTTAAGAAAGTTAAGATAGCGATTGCCATCTGCTTGAACTTCAGGATAATGTCTTTGGAGCGCGTAATCAGCAAGTGAACGGAGCTCCTCGACAGTTCCCCATCTTGCGGCAAATTGAAATGTGCCAACTCGCAGATGACTTGCTGCTACACGAGTTAAAATGGCTCCTTGTTGCACCGTATCTCGGATTATTGTATTGCCTGTTTCCACGACCGCCAAGCTGCGAGTGGTAGGAATCCCAAGAGCATGCATCGCTTCACTAATGATGTATTCACGCAACATCGGTCCAAGAGCCGCTCGTCCATCGCCTCCTCGCGAATATGGCGTTCGGCCACCGCCCTTGAGCTGGATATCAAAACGTTCGCCCGTTGGCGTAATTTGTTCGCCTAGAAGTAACGCTCTTCCATCCCCTAGCATATTGAAATGGCCGAATTGATGTCCTGCATAGGCTTGAGCAAGCGGCGTTGCTCCTTCTGGCATCCGATTGCCAGCTAGCTCTTCCGCACCTGCTACGCTGTTCAATGCATCAGAATTCAGCCCTAAGGTTACAGCTAATGAATCATTAAATATGTTTATTCGCGGCGAGCTCACAGGAGCAGGCTTTAGCTTTGAATAAAACACTTCCGGCAAACGTGCATAGCTGTTATCAAAGTTCCATCCCATATTTTTGTTCAATGTAACACCTCCTTCGTATTTAAAAACAAGTTCCATTGTAGATTGTGTTTCCATCCCTTTATTATACCCTGCGATTTATGGCTTGTATTATTATAAACGTGTATAAAGATTAATAAAAGAAAGCACATTATTACAAAAAGGTGGTGAGCTCTTGAAGTTTTTTGTTAAGTGGTTAATTAATGGAGTTATCGTTGTAACTATGCTTATGTATTATGCAGATGTTTCATTTATAAATGCTGCTATTACAGCTACCGTACTAACAATAATCGCTTATGTCATTGGCGACCAGCTTATTTTACGAGCGAGCAATAACATGGTGGCAACGATTTCTGATGCTGTATTAGCTTTTGTGTTTTTCTGGGTTGCGGCAGTTATAATGAACTGGCGATTAGACCTGACCGAAATATTCTTTATAGCATTGATGCTTGGTGTCGCTGAATGGATTCTACATCGTTATCTATTCGGCATAAATGTTACTGCAACTTAAAGCTATCAGAATTTCTCTCCATGCGATACATTACGCGATACAGTGCTCGTGGTGGGGATTGCTGCTGTAACATCGGTTTTCGATCTTAGAGTAACTGTTGGCAGTTGTGATGGAGCTGCATGAGCGATTTTCGCTATTAAAGAAACAAACAAAAAAACTGCCATTAATTGTGGCAGTTTTTCTCTTGATTCGCAAAGTTGAACCTTGAAAACTGGATACGAAAGAATCGTTGCTGAAACGATTGTGCTGCTTTGAATGGAGGATGTATGTCCGGTCCATTCTTTAGGATAAGCCCTCGACCGATTAGTATTCGTCAGCTCCGTACATTGCTGCACTTCCACCCCGAACCTATCAACCTCGTCGTCTTCAAGGGGTCTTACATACTGGGAAATCTCATCTTGAGGG
>Ga0182739_1001719_pt1 | contig 21919 bp, 20 predicted proteins | sample eDN5th30CBELigBY_FD_128873 | JGI IMG/M metagenome (GOLD analysis project Ga0182739, IMG submission 128873) | Enriched backyard soil microbial communities from Emeryville, California, USA - eDNA 5th pass 30_C BE-Lig BY (version 2) (version 2) | ecosystem: Environmental > Terrestrial > Soil >...
TCGACGACGCAGTCGGCCGTGAGGAAGAAGTGCGGAACGGTCGTCACGCTCTCGGTGAGACGCCGGGCGATCGCCCGGCGCATGCCGGTGTGCGGCACGTCCGTGAACGCGTCCTCCACGCCCTGACCCGCCGCCGCGCCGGGCACGGCGGGTGCGACGGGCGCCGCGGAGGCGGGCAGCGCGTCGAGGTCTCGCCGCACGATGCGGCCGTTCGGACCCGAGCCGGCGATGCCCGACAGCTCGATGCCCCGCTCGCGGGCCAGCTTGCGCACGAGGGGGCTCGCGAACAGCCGGGCACGCCCGTCCTCGGACGGCTCCGCGGCGGGGGCGGGAGGGGCAGCAACGGGAGGTGCCGCAGCGGGAGGTGCCGCAGCGGGCGCCGGGGCGGCTGCTGCCGCGGAGACCGCGGGGGCGACGGGTTCCGGAGCCGGCTCCGCCGCCGGGGCGGCGGCGTCCACACCTGCCGCGGCGATCGCCTGCGCGGCGCTCTCGCCCTCGCCCGCGAGCACCGCGATCGGCGCGCCGACGGCCGCGGCGACGCCGGCATCCACCAGCAGCGCGGCGACGACGCCGGCCTGCTCCGCCTCGTACTCGACGACGGCCTTCTCGGTCTCGATCTCCACGACCGGCTGTCCGGCCTCGACGCGATCTCCGACCGCGACGAGCCAGGACTGCACGGCCGCCTCTGTGGCGCCTGCGGCCAGCGCGGGCATGCGGACGACGGACGACATCAGCGTCCTCCCCCGTTGACCCGGATGCGCTCCAGGGCTTCCGCGACCTCTTCGGTCCGGGCGATCGCGGCGCGTTCGAGCACCTTCGAGATGCTGGGGCTCGCCTCGCCGCCGGTGACGCGCTCGATCGGCTGGTCGAGCCAGTCGAAGACGCGGCGCTGCAGCTCGTCGGCGAGCCAGGCGCCGTACGACGTGCCGCGCGCGCCCTGCTCGACGATCAGCACGGCACCGGTCTTGCGGACGCTCTGCTCGATCGTCTCCCAGTCGAGGGAGGCGCGGTCGAGCCAGCGCAGATCGACCACCTCGGCGTCGACTCCCGTCTGCTCGACCGCCTCGAGCGTGTGTCCGACCATCGACAGGTACGTGAGGACCGTCACCTCGGACCCTTCGCGGCGGACGGCGGCGCGACCCGGCGGCAGCACGTAGTCGAGGTCGCCGTCGGGCACCCGGTCGGGCGTGGCGTACAGGTCGACGTGCTCGATCACGAGCACGGGGTCCTCCAGCGCGAGGGCCGCGTTGAGGAGTCCGACGTAGTCGGCGGCCGTCGACGGCGCGACGATCCGCCATCCGGGGGCCGTCGCGAAGATGCCGGCCGGATCCATGAGGTGCTGCGACCCGTAGCCGGACCCCATGGCCACCTTGGTGCGCAGCACGAGCGGGACCGAGTTGTTGTCGCCGAACATGTGCCGCGCTTTGCCCACCTGGTTGAAGACCTGGTCGGCGGCGACCCACATGAAGTCGGGGTACATGAACTCGACGACGGGACGGAAGCGCCCGTCGAGCGCGATGCCGCCCGCGAGCCCGAAGAACCCGTTCTCGCTGATGGGGGTGCCGATGACCCGGTCGGGTCCGAACGCGGCGAGCAGTCCCTTGGTGGCGCCGTTGGTGCCGCCCGCGAGCCGGTGCACGTCCTCGCCCATCACGACGATGCGCTCGTCCTCGGCCATGCGGCGCTCCATGGCCGCGGCGACGGCGTCCACGAACTTCACCTCGTTCCAGCCCCCCGTGTGCTGCAGCGGGTCGGACGTGGAGCGGCCGGCGAGCTCGGAGGCGTCTCCGCGGATGCCGGTGTCGACGACGGCCGGGTCGGGCCACAGCTGCGGACGGATGCGGCGGCGCCCCGCGTTGTCGGGGTCGTCCTCCACGAGCTGCGCGACGGCGTCGGCCATCGCCTGCTGCGCCTGCGCGCGAACGGCGGCGGACTCATCGGGGCTCAGGATCGACAGCGCGGCGAGCTCGTGCTCCATGCGGGCGATGGGATCGCGCCCGCGCCAGTGCTTCTCCTCCTCCTTCGTCCGGTAGCCGAACGCGCTTCCCGGGTACGGGCCGTTCTGGTGGAAGAACCGGTACACCTGCGCCTCGATGATCGCGGGGCCCTCGCCGCCGCGCATGCGCGCGAGCGCCTCCTGCGTCGCGATGTGCACGGCGAGGGGGTCCATCCCGTCGACGCGCCACGAGGGGATGCCGAAGCCCTGACCGCGCACGGAGAAGCGGGGGTCGGCGGTGATCTCGTCGGCGTGCGTCGAGACGGCGTAGAGGTTGTTCTCGATGAAGTACATGACGGGCAGCTGCCACGCCGCCGCGAGGTTCATGGACTCCAGCACCGAGCCGATCTGACTCGACCCGTCGCCGAAGTAGTTGATGGAGACGTCGGTGGTCCCCGCGTGCTTCTGCGCCCACGCATTGCCGGTGGCGATGGGGGCTCCTCCGCCCACGATCGCGTTGGTCCCCAGCGCGCCGGCGTCGAGCCACTGCAGGTGCATCGAGCCGCCGCGACCGCCCGAGAAGCCCTGCGCGAGCCCGAGGATCTCGGCGAGCGTCCGCTGCAGGAGCGCCTGCAGCGGAGCGTCGACGAGCGCGCTCGCGTCGAGGCTTCCGCCCGAGGCGTGGGTGATCGCCTTGGCCAGGAACTGGTGGTGACCGCGATGCGATCCGTTGACGGCATCGGATGAGCGCAGCGTCACGATCGATCCGACGGCGCCGCCCTCCTGCCCGATGCTCGAATGCGCCGGACCGTGCACGAGGCCCGAGCCGGCGAGTTCGAGCACCGTCTCCTCGAAGGCGCGGATGAGGTGGAGCTCTCCGAGCATCGTCGTCAGCAGCTCGGGGTCTGCGGCCTTCCAGTCGGCGGCGGTGGACGTGATCTCGGTCCACGGCACTCCCGTGGCCAGTGTGCGGCGTCGCGGCATGTTCTTCTCCGTCGAGTCATGCGAATAGTCGTCATGCTAGGGCTAATTGCATCCAATCACAACCTCCATGCCGGATTATTCGGGATCGGATGTTGCATACTCGGGCTTACTGGATACAATTGCTCGCACAAAGGCGTGGAAAGGATGTCGTCATGCCGCTTCCCGGACTCCAGGGCGCAGACCACTTCGGCTTCACTGTGCCCGACCTCGACGAGGCCGAGCGGTTCCTCGTCGACGTGCTGGGCGCCGTCCGGATCTACGACCTGCCGGCCAAGGCCTCGGACGACGACTTCATGGCCGTGCAGATCGGCGTCCACCCGCGCACCGTGATCACCGAGATCCGCTTCTACCGGCTGGGCAACGGCACGAACCTCGAGGTCTTCCACTACGAGAGCGCGGACGGCCAGGCGCCGCAGCCGCGCAACAGCGACATCGGCGGCCACCACCTCGCCCTCTACGTCGACGACATGGACGACGCCGCCGCCTACCTCCGGGAACAGGGCGTCGAGGTCATGGGAGAGCCGGTCTCCAGCGCAGGGCCTGCGCTCGGGCAGCGCTGGCTCTACTTCCGCGCGCCGTGGGGGATGCAGTTCGAGCTCGTGAGCTACCCGGACGGAAAGGCGTACGAATCCGGCGCCACGACGCGGCTGTGGCACCCCGGCCACCCCGAGGCGTAGAAGACTCTCGTCCATGACCTCCCTCGAGACCGCACGTACCCGCGACGGCGACGCCGGCGCGCGCATCGCCGACGGCATCCGCGCGCGCATCGTCGCCGGCGCCTACCCGCCGGGAACGCGGATCCGCCAGGAGGACGTCGCCGCCGAGTACGGAGCCAGCAGGGTCCCGGTGCGGGAGGCGATCCGCCAGCTCGAGTACGAGGGCCTCATCACCGTGGTGCCCAACTCGGGCGCCTGGGTCTCGCGCCTGACACTCGCCGAGTGCGAGGAGGTCTACCAGATGCGCGAACGGCTCGAGCCGCTGCTGCTGCGCTACAGCGCCCCCGCGCTCGCCCCGGACGACCTCTCGCAGCTGGCGGAGCTCGCGCAGCGGATCAGCGAGGCGGGCGACGACACCGAGGCCTTCCTCACGCTCGACCGCGAGTTCCACCTGGCCAGCTACGCGGCCGCCGAGACCTCCCAGCTGGACGGCCTCGTGCACAAGCTCTGGAACACGACGGCGCCCTACCGCCGCGCCTACGTCTCCTCATGGGATCCGGACTCGCGGCGCATCGCCTACGACGAGCACCACCTCATAGTCGCGGCGCTGCGCGACGGCGACACGGAAGAGGCCGAGCGCGTGCTCGCCGGCCACATCCGCCGCACGCGGCGTCAGCTCGCCCGCAATCCCCACGTCTTCGACCACCACCTCTGAGAACCGAAAGGCTCGCCATGGCCATCGCCTCCATCAACCCCGCCACCGGAGAGACGGTGCGGGAGTTCACCGCCCACAGCCCCGAGGAGATCGAGGAGCGGATCGCCGCCGCGCACGCCGCGCACGCCCAGCTGCGGCGCACCGGCTTCGCGACGCGCTCCGCCTGGATGCACGCCGCCGCAGACCTCCTCGACGCCGAGGTCGAGGAGGTCGCCGCGCTCATCACGCTGGAGATGGGAAAGACCCTCGCCCAGGCACGGGCCGAGGCCAAGAAGTCCGCGAACGCCATGCGGTACTACGCGGACCACGCCGAGGCCTTCCTGAGCGGACGGGCCCTCGACGACCCGTCCGTCGTCGGCGCGTCCTCTGCGCACACCGTCTACCAGCCCCTCGGGGTCGTCCTGGCCGTCATGCCGTGGAACTACCCGATCTGGCAGGTCGTCCGCTTCGCGGCGCCGGCGCTCATGGCCGGCAACACGGGTCTGCTCAAGCACGCCTCGAACGTGCCGCAGTCGGCCCTCTACCTGGACTCGCTGTTCGAGCGCGCCGGCTTCCCCGCCGGCTCCTTCCACGCCCTCCTGATCCCCGCCGGCGCCGTCGAATCGGTGCTGCGCGACCCGCGCGTGACGGCCGTGACCCTGACCGGCTCCGAGCCCGCGGGACGCTCGGTGGCGGCGATCGCCGGCTCGGAGGTCAAGCACGTCGTGCTGGAGCTCGGCGGGTCCGACCCGTTCATCGTCATGCCCAGCGCCGACCTCGACGCCGCCGTCGCGACGGCCGTCACCTCGCGCACCACCAACAACGGGCAGGCGTGCATCAACGCGAAGCGCTTCATCGTCCACGTCGACGTCTACGACGCCTTCGTCGCGAAGTTCACGGATGCCATGGCGGCGCTGCGCGTCGGAGACCCCACCGATCCCGCGACCGACGTCGGCCCGCTCGCCACCGCCGGCGGCAGGGACGACCTCGCCGAGCTCGTGGACGACGCCCTCGGCAAGGGCGCCGTCGCCACTGTGGGCGGTGCAGCGGGCGAGGATGCCGGATGGTTCTACCCGCCGACGGTGCTCACCGGCATCCAGCCGGGGATGCGCCTGTACCGGGAGGAAGCCTTCGGCCCCGTAGCCGCCGTCTACCGCACGGCCGACGCCGCCGAGGCGCTCCGCGTCGCGAACGACACGACGTTCGGGCTCAGCTCGGCGGTCTGGACCACGGACGAGGACGAGGAGACCTTCCTCGTCGACGGGCTCGACGCCGGCGCCGTCTTCGTCAACGGCATGTCGATCTCCTACCCTGAGCTGCCCTTCGGCGGCGTCAAGGACTCCGGTGTCGGCCGTGAGCTGTCGGCGGAGGGCATCCGCGAGTTCTGCAACCTGAAGTCGGTGTGGAAGGGCTGAGGCGGCTAGGCGTGCGGGACCGGTCCGCTGGAGTCGCGGTCCCGCACGAACCAGATCGCCCGCACCTCCTCGTCGCCCTCGTTCCAGAACCGGTGCGGCAGGCCGGAGTCGAACACGATGGAGTCCCCTGGCGCGAGCGTGGTCGCCTCGCCGTGCACCTCGACGCTGAGCCGCCCCTCGATGACGACGCCGTACTCGCGCCCCTGGTGGACGATGTGCTCCGCGGGGGCCTCCGTGCCCGGCGCGTAGGTCACCTCGAGGAACTCGGCATCGGCCTCGCCCATCGCCGTCAGCCGGCTCCACCGCGGCCCCGAGCTCAGCTTGATGGACGGATGCTCTCCCGCACGCTGGATGATGCCCCGCGCCACGAGGTCGCCTCCGACCTGGGCGGTCGCCACGAGCGGCTCTGCCGCCACGGGGGGCGCCTTCGGGTCGAGGATCTCGTGCATCTGCACCCCGAGCTCGCTCGCCACGGCGTAGAGCGCGGGGACGCTGAACGATCCGATCCCGCGTTCGACCTGGGAGATGTGACTCGCCGACACCCCGACGCGGCGCGCGAGCTCCCGCACCGTCAGCCCCGACGCCGTCCGCAGCTCCCGGACGCGTTCGCCCACGGTGTTCCACGGCGTTTCGAGCTCGTTCATGGCGCGGTTCCCCTCGTTCACCCCTCGCGGCCGTGCAGCCGGCCCATCGCATCCAGCACGTCGACGGCGTTGCGGATGTCGACCGGCCCGTCGACGGCGGGCGCCCGGGTCGAGCCGACGATGTACCAGACGCCCTCCGCCACCTCGCCGGTGTGGTTGAAGTAGTAGTGCGGGCGCTGCGCGTCGAAGCACAGCGAGTCGCCCGCCCGCAGCACGAACGTGTCGAAGTCGAGCTTGAGCGTCAGCTCGCCGCGCACGATGTACCCGTGCTCGATGCCGACGTGGCGCATGTGCGTCTCGTCGAGCGAGCTGGCCGCACCGGGCTGATACGTCGCGAGCACGGCGTCGAGGCCCTCGTCGCCGCCGACCGCGAGGCTGCGCCACGTCACGCCGTTCTGCATGACGATCTCGGGGGCGTCGATCAGCCGCTGCACGGGATCGGCGCGCACGCGGGGCTTGGGCACTGCGGCCTCGGCCGGCAGGTGGTTCCCGAGCAGCTCGTCCACGGACAGGCCCAGGCAGCTGACGATCGCGTAGAGGGTGCTGACCGACGGCTGGACCTTGCCCGTCTCGACCTGGGAGAGCAGGCTCGGCGAGATCGCCGCCTCGGCGGCCGTCGCGCGCAGGCTGAGGCCTCGCTCCAGGCGCGCCGCCCGGATGCGCTCGCCCAGTTCTGCCGTCATCGGCCCCTCCTCTCGCGACTCGACATTATCGGCTGATGTCGCGTGGCACTGAACACCACCCCGTAATCCGTCACCGGCCGTGCGTCACGGAGCGTCAGTACGGGTTGGCGACGAACAGCTCCTGGGCGGGGAACTTCGTGAGCACCTCGATCCCGTAGTCCGTCACCACGACCTCCTCTTCGATGCGGGCGGCCGAGACGCCGTCGGACGCCGGGCAGTAGGTCTCCATCGCGAACACCATGCCGGCGCGCAGCTCGACCGGGTCGGCGAGGGAGTTCAGGCGCGAGATGATGGGACGCTCGTGCAGGCCGAGGCCGAGACCGTGGGCGAACTGCAGCCCGAAGGCGGCCAGCTCGTTCTCGAACCCGAAGTCCTGCGCCTTCGGCAGGACCGCGGCGACCTCGTCGGTGCCGACGCCGGGACGCAGCGCGTCGAGCGCGGCGTCCATCCACTCGCGCGCCTGCGTATAGGCGTCGCGCTGGCTGGGCGTCGCCCAGCCGACGCCGAACGTGCGGTAGTAGCACGTGCGGTACCCGTTGTACGAGTGGATGACGTCGAAGAACGCCTGGTCGCCCGGCCGGATGATCCGGTCGGTGAAGTTGTGCGGATGCGGGTTGCACCGCTCCCCCGAGATCGCGTTGATCGCCTCGACCTGATCGCTCCCGTACTCGTAGAGCCGGGCGTTCGCGAGCGCGACGATCTCGTTCTCGCGCACGCCGGGCTTGAGCGCCTCGACGATGTCCTGGTACACGCCGTCGACCATCGCCGCCGCCTGGTTGAGCAGCATGATCTCGTCCTGGTTCTTGATGACGCGCGCGTCGAGCATGTGCTGCTGCGCGTCGGCGATCCGGATGCCGCGACGCTGGAGCTCGAACAGGAACGGCGGCTCGACGATGTCGATCCCGAGCGGCGCGTCGGCCAGGCCGGCCGCCTTCAGGAGCGACTCGATCTCGTCGACCGCGCTCTTCATGAGGTCGGCTCCGCCCTCGGGTGCCACGGCCCCCTTGAAGCCGAGGAAGCCCGCCCGGTAGTTCTCGTCGGGCACCCAGTCCGAGTACAGCTTGTGGTGGCGCACAGCGGAGCCGAAGTCCCAGAGGATCGGCTCCTGGCCGCGCATGAGCAGCGCGTAGCGGATCATCTTGTCGCCGAGCGCGCCGCCGATCCACGTCTGGGTCGTGTAGCGGATGTTGTAGAAGTCGAACAGCAGGAAGGCCCCGCACTCGCTCGCCTCCAGCGCCGCCTTCGCCCGCTCCAGGCGGTAGGTGCGGAGGCGCTCGAAGTCGACGCGATGCTCGTAGTCGACCCCCATGATCCCGGGGGCGCCGAGCGGGCGCACCCCCTCCGGGCGTCCAGACGGACGTTCGAAGCGCCTCGGGGAGTGACTGTGACCGTGGTGACCGCTCATGCCCGTCCCTCTGCCGGCGAGGGATCCTCGGCCGGCGCGGCGGCGACGACGTGGAACTCGAAGCGCAGGCGCGGGTCCGTCGCCAGCCGTGTCACCTCGACCGTCGTGCTCGTGGGGATGTGGCCGCCGAACCACTCCTTCTGGTGAGCGTTGACGACGTCCTGGTCGGCGTCGACGTCGGTGAAGAAGCGGATCATGTTGACGACGTCGCTGCGGCCGCAGCCGGCGGCCGCGAGCGCCAGGTCGAGGTGCTCGAACGCATTGGCCACCTGGCCGGCGGCATCCATCGGCATCGCGTCGAAGACCGCCGGGATGTGCGGATGGTCGTGGTACACGGGCGCGCCGGTGACGCCGCTGATGAACACGAGCCGCGCCGGGGAGACGACGCGCATGGCGGGGACGAACGGGCTCACGATCCCGGTGTCGTATCCCTCGTGGTGGATGATGTCGGCCTGGCCGACTCGCTGAGGTGCGGGAACCTGACTCATCGTCCTTCTCCTTCTCGTCGGGCCCCGTCGGGGGGCGAGCCCTGCGGCTCTGTGGTGGTCTCGGCCTGGTCGGCACGGTGGGTGATGCGTCCGTCCATCACGGTGAGGACGCTGCGGATGCCCGGCAGGTCCTCGGCATCGCACGTGAACGGGTCGGTCGCGGGGACGCACAGGTCGGCGTCGTAGCCGGGGGCGATCCTGCCCCTGTGGTCCTGCTCGCCGGTGAACCAGGCGGCGTCGCGCGTGTAGGAGGCGATCGCGTCGGCGCGCGTCAGTCGATGGCGCCGGTCGCGCGCGCCCCGGCCGTCGAGCGTTCCGCCCGTGACGAGCCACCACAGCGAGGCCCACGGGGAGTACCAGTTGGCGCGCGTCGCGTCGGTGCCGCCGCCGATGACGATTCCCAGCTCGCGCATGGTCGCCAGCGGCGGGGCGCTCTCGGTCGCCTCGGCCCCCCATGCGTCGAAGTAGTCGCCGCCCTTGAGGATCAGCCGGTTCTGGACGAGGACACCGGCGCCGAGCGCCGCGATCCGCGCGAGGTTCTCCCGGCTCGCCTCGTCGGCGTGCACGATGGACCACCCGCGCCCCGCGACGAGCCCGGTCTCGCGCTCGACCTGCTCCCAGGCGTCGAGGATGCGGCCGAGGGTCGCGTCGAGGACGGCGTGGACGCTCATGCGCCATCCGCGCCGCGCGCAGGTCCTCACGATCTCGACGAGCTCGCCGAACGCCTCGTCGGTGAGGGTGAAGGGGTCGAGGCCCTCCATGTCGTGGCATCCGAGGTGGGGGATCTCGCCGACGCCCGACACGCGCAGCAGGCCGTCGCCGGCATCCGGCTGCACGAGCCCGGTCAGCGCGTCGATGTCGGCGACCTCGCCGCCCCTGGTCCACGCGGACAGGAAGAGACGCACCCGCACCCCGAGGTCTCCCGCACGCCAGACGGCATACACGGGGTCGTAGTCGCGCGGGGTGACCAGCAGGCCGCCGCCGTCGACGACGCCCGTGAGCCCGTGCTCGGCGAACTCGGCCCCCATCGCGCGGATGCCCGCCCTGGCCTGCGCGTCGTCTGCCGCGAGCGCGAGCGCGATGGGCGCGGCGAAGGCGCCGACGCCGCGCAGCCGGCCCGTGAGACGGCCCGCGTCGTCCCGCTCCAGCGCACCGCGCGGCGGGTCCGGCGTCTCGTCGGCGTAGCCGCAGGCGGCAAGTCCCGCGGAGTTGAGGATTCCGAGGTCGTACAGCTCCTGGATGTAGACGGGGTTGTCCGGAGCGGCCAGATCGAGCTCTGCCCGGTCGGGGACGCGTCCCTCCGCGAACTGCGACCGATGCCAGCCGCCGACGACCGAGATCCACTCCCCCTGTGCGCGCCCGGCGACGGCGGCGCGGATCGTGTCGAGGGCATCCGCGACCGACCGCACCGACTCCCAGTGCAGCGACCTGGCCCAGGAGTTGCCGCCGCGCACGGCGTGGATGTGGGAGTCGTTGAGCCCCGGGATGACCCGGCGTCCGCGCAGATCGACGACCTCGGCGGCCAGCGCCGCGTACGGCGCGATCTCGTCGTCGGAGCCGACGGCGACGATGCGCCCGCCGGCGATCGCGACCGCCTCCGCCTCGGCGGGCGCCTGGTCGGCGTCGGCGAAGGTCGTGACACGTCCGCCGCGCAGGACGAGGTCGACCAGCGGGAGGGCGTTCGGGAGGGCGTGGCCGGGTGCGGCGTTCATCGGGTGGGACGTCCGTTCAGATGCTCAGGTGCCGCTCGAGGAGCACGTCGTCGGCGCGCAGCTCGGCGGGGGTGCCCGACCACGCGATGGTTCCGGAGTCGTCGATCACGATGACCCGCTCGGCGATGTCGAGCGCGAGGTCGACGTTCTGCTCCGCGATCAGGATCGACAGCCCCGAGGCGCGCAGTCCCTCCAGCCTGTCCTGGATGACGTCGAGGACGCTGGGGGCCAGTCCCTCGCTCGGCTCGTCCATGATCAGCAGCGACGGGTTGGTCATGAGGGCCCGGCCGATCGCGAGCATCTGCTGCTCGCCGCCCGACAGCGACCGCGACATCGAGCCGGAGCGCTCCGCCAGCCGCGGGAAGAAGTCGAAGACGCGCTCGACGGTCCAGGGGTCTGCGACCTGACGCCGCCGTCCCGGGACGACCGTGAGGTTCTCGAGCGTCGTGAGCGAGCCGAACACCCGGCGCCCCTGCGGGACGAGGGCGATGCCCGCCCGTGCGATGCGGTGCACGGGCATCTTGGTGAGGTCGGCCCCGTCGAAGACGATCGAGCCGCGCGTGACCGTCGGCGGGCGCAGCCCGCAGATGGCGCGCACGAGCGTCGTCTTGCCCATGCCGTTGCGGCCGAGCAGCGCGACGCTCTCGGCATCCCCGATCTCGAACTCCACTCCGTGGAGCACCTGCGCCGTCGCGTAGCCGACGTGCAGTCCGGTGACCTGCAGACTCACTTCTTGTCCCGCCTTCCGAGGTAGATCTCCTTCACGGTGGGGTGGTCGCGCACCTCGGCGGGCGTGCCGGTGACGACGTGCCGCCCGTTCTCCATGCACATGACGCGGTCGGTGAGCCCGAGCGCCAGTGACATGTCGTGCTCGATCAGCAGGATCGGCAGTGTCCGCGGCAGTGCCTCGATGAGCTCGCGCAGCGTCGTGCGCTCGACCGCGGACAGGCCCGCCGCGGGCTCGTCGAGCAGCAGGATCCGGGGATCGGTGACGAGCGCCATCGCGATCTCGAGCTGGCGCTGCTCGCCGTGCGACAGGTCGGCGACCGTGTCGTCTCTGCGGGCGACGAGGTCCACCGATTCGAGCATGTCGAGCGAGCGCGAGGTCACCTCGTCGCGCTGCCCCTGCGTCCGCCAGAACACGCGCGCCTGCCCCGACCCGCCGCGCGCGGCGACGCGGACGTTGTCGAGCACGGTCATGTCGCGGAACAGGTTCGACACCTGGAAGGTGCGCCCGACACCCAGCCGTGCGCGTCGCGCGGTCTCCAGGCGCGTCACATCCCGTCCGAACAGCTCGATCGAACCGGCCGTCGGGGGGACGTCGCCGGCGATCATCTTGAACAGGGTCGTCTTGCCCGCGCCGTTGGGGCCGATGACGCCCATCCGCTCGCCGGCGCCCAGCTGCAGCGAGATGTCGTCGACCGCCTGGACGCCGCCGTAGCGCTTGCCCAGGCCGGCGATCGAGAGCGCGGGGGCGGTGGCCCCGGATCCTGCCGGATCCGGGACCGCCGCCGTTGCCGATGTGGTCACTCGAGCCCCTGGAAGCTCTGCGAGTACGTCGGCTGCGCGAGCGCCTCTTCTGGGGTGCGCCCGAGCCACTGGTCGACGTCCTCGAAGGTCGCGATCGGCGTGTTGTAGAAGTTGCCGTCGTCGCCCGCCGTCACCTCGCGCACGTACACCGGACCGACCATCTGGTTGTAGTCGTCCCACGAGACACGGCCGAAGATGCTGTCCTCGAACGTGTATTCCGTGATGGCGCTGACGAGGTCCTCACCGGTGACCAGTCCCTTCTCCTTCAGGACGGATGCCACCAGCGACGCGGTCATGTAGCCGCCGGCCACGTACGCTCCCGGCACCTTGCCGTCGGCGAACTCCTTGTACGCGTCGATGAACTCGGCGACCGCGGCGCTGTCGCGCCCCTCGGCCCAGTAGCTGACCGACTTCACGCCGACCACCTGGTCGCCCATGGCACGCAGGGTGCCCTGGTCGAGCGCGCAGCAGTTCATGAGGAGCTTGTCGGGGTCGAGGCCCAGGCCCTGGTACGCGTTGAGGAAGTTCGGACCGGGGGCGCCGCCGGCGGTCGCGACGTACACGACGTCGGCACCGGCCGCCTGGATCTGCGACACGTAGGTCGAGAAGTCGGTCGTCGTGTTGGGGAACCAGATCTGCTCGAGGACCTCACCGCCGTTCTGCGTGAAGCCCTGGACGAATCCGGCGCACGACTCCCAGCCGAACGCGTAGTCCGCGCACAGCGTCACGGCCGTGTCGTACCCGCCGTCGGTGGCGGCCCACACGCCGCCGGGGAAGTTCGCCTGCGAGCCGCCCATCGATCCGGTGCGGACGGTGAGGTCGTTGGCGTTGCGCTGCGTCAGGTCGTCGGAGGCCGCGACCGGGTGCAGGTTCGGGATCCCCACGCTGGCCGTGTACTCCGCCACGGCGAGGGCCGTGTTCGCGATGAGCGGTCCGACGATGAAGTCGACCTTGTCCTGCTCGACGAGCTTGTGGGCCTTCGTCAGGGAGGTCTCGGGGTTGCCCGCGTCGTCCTCGACGATCGTCTCGATCGTGATGCCGTCGACCTCGGCGCCGTTGATGTCCCAGTACAGGTTCCATCCGTCGACCATCTCCTGGCCGGCGACGGCGAAGTTGCCGGTCGTGGGCGAGATGTAGCCGACCTTCAGCGTGCCGCCGGCCTCACCGCTGGACCCTCCCGACGTGGGTGCCGGCTCGGCCGCTCCGGGAGGGGCGCAGGCGGTGAGGGCGAGGGCGGCGACCGCCGCGATCCCGGCGGTCTTCAGTGCCGAGAGGCGACCGGCCGATCGGCGACCGCGTGTCTTCGTTGACGTCATTGCAGGTCCTTTCCTTCTGGTGTTGCGTCGTGTCGTGCAGGGTTGGTGCCGTCCGGCACGGCTGTGCCGCCGGGTGCGCCCCGATCGGGCGGGGGCGCCTCCTTCGACCGCGCGCGGAGCCGGCGGAACAGCTTTCGAGTGCTGCCGGCGATCCCCGCGCGGGCGAAGAGGATCACGAGGATGAAGATGAGTCCGAGGATCGTCGGCCAGCGGTCGACGTGGCTGGAGAGCACGTTCTCGACGAGCACGACGACCGCCGCGCCGATGAGCGGGCCGAGGAGCGTGCCGATGCCGCCGAGGATGACCATGACGATCAGGTGCACAGAGCGGTCGACCCCGGCGGTCGAGGGGCTCACGAAGTGCGTGTGCCACACGGCCAGGAGCCCGGCCAGACCCGCGACGGAGCCCGAGATCATGAACGCGCCGAGCTTGTACGAGCGCACGCTGTAGCCGAGGCTGCGCATGCGGCTCTCGCTGTCGCGGATGCCGCGCAGGCTCGCGCCGAACGGCGAGTTGCCCACGATCCACAGCACGGCCGTCGCAATGACGAAGGCCCCGAGGACGACGTAGTAGTAGATCCAGTACGAGTCCATCCACTCGGGCCGGGCGATTCCCGAGATGCCGTTCTCGCCGCCGGTCACCGACGAGAGCCGGAAGGCGAGGCCGTAGATCAGCATGCCGACCGCGAGGGTGACCATGAGGAAGTAGATGCCGCTCGTGCGCATCGACAGCAGCCCGTAGACGAGGGAGGCGGCCAGCGTCATCCCGAGCGCGAAGACGACCTGCATCCCCGGGTCGAAGCCCTGACGGGAAGCCCACCCCGCTCCGTACGCGGACGCCGCCGCGATGCCGGCGTGGCCGAGGGAGACCATGCCGCCGTTGCCGGCGAGGAAGTTGACGCTCGAGGCGAGCGTCGCGGCGATGAGGATCGTCGAGGCGAGCGAGACGACGAAGCTCGACGCGCCGAGGTACGGCAGGGCGAGTGCGGCCACGAGCAGGGCCGCCAGCAGCCCGAGGTTCATGAGCTGCACGCGGTCTCGGCGCGGCGGGCCGAACGTGCGCACGGTGCGGGTCTCGACGATGCGGTTGCTCATCAGGCAGCCTTTCCGAACAGGCCCGTCGGGCGGAAGACGAGGACCAGGGCCATCGGCAGGAAGATCGTGAAGTAGGCGAGCTCCGGGATCCACGCCTTCGCGAACGCGTCGATCAGCCCGATGAGGACGCTGCCGACCGCAGCACCCGGGACGCTGCCGAGTCCGCCGATGATGATGACCACGAGCGCGTACAGCAGCACCTCGTTCTGGACGCCGGGAAGGATGCTCTGCATCCCCGCGCCGATCGTCCCGCCGATGCCGGCCAGGGCCGCGCCCACGACGAACATGCCGGTGAACACCCAGCGGATGTTGACGCCCATCGCGGTGATGATCTCGCGGTCGTCGACGCCTGCGCGCACGACGGCTCCGACGCGGGTCCTGCTCTGGACGAGGGCCAGCGCGACGCCGATCGCGATCGCGAGGCCGATGACGAAGATGCGGTACCAGGGGTAGGCGAAGTCGCCGATCACGAGCGCACCGGGGATCCTGACCGAGTTGGGGAGGTTCTGCGGGTCGCCGCCGAAGATCGCGAGGCACATGTCGGCGATGACGAACGAGACGCCGATCGTCAGGAGCACCTCGGGCATCTCCTGGCCGCGGACGAAGCGCAGCAGGCCCACCTCGACGACGAACGCCGTGAGCCCGACGGCGACGATGGCCGCGATGACGGCGATGAGGAGGTTGCCTGTGAGCGTCGCGACGACGACGCCGATGTAGCCACCGAGCATGTAGAACGCGCCGTGCGCCATGTTCACGATGCGCATGAGGCCGAACACGAGCGTGAGGCCGCTGGCCAGGAGGAACAGCAGAGCGCCGAAGCTCAGTCCGTTGAGGACCTGCTGGGCGAGGAATACGGGTTCGAACACCGGTCGGTCAGACCTTCCACTTCGTCGGGGAGTTGCCTGGGATGCGGCCCAGTGAACCAGGGTGTGAACACGCTGTCAAGTCTTACTGCACAGTAACTGTACAACGGTCAAGTAACAGTGCACACTCGGCGAAGGCCGAGATCACCCCTCCGCGTCCGGATAGCGTGTGCGCGCAGCGAACGCGGCGACACCGAAGACGGCCGCGAGCACCGCAGAGGCCGCGAACAGCGCGACGAAGGAACCGGCGGCGACCGCCGCGGTGCCCACGCCGGACCCGACCGCTCCGCCGAGCATGAGGGAGATCGAGAACAGCGTCATGCCCAGCGCTCGGCTGACCGCGGCCGCATCCGTCATCCACGTCTGCAGGGTCGTGTGAGCCAGCGCCCACGCGACCCCCATGAGCGTGGCCGCCGCGAGCACCGAGGCCGGCGTGACCCCCGCTGCGAGCAACCCCATCGCGACCGCCGTGAGCGCCCCGCCTGCGGCGAGGAAGACGGCGGGCGGCACCCGGGCGACGACGAGCTTCATGACCTGGCTCACGACGACGACCGCGACGCCGAAGGCGGCCGTGACCGCGCCCGCCGTGAAGGCGTCCGCGCCCTCCTGCTGCAGTGCGACCGGCAGCAGGTTGTACACGCCGATCAGGAGAACGCCCTCGACGGCGACCAGGGCGCACACTGCGAGCGCCCATCGGGCCCGCAGCAGCGCAGCGATCTGGAGCCGCAGCGGCTGCGCTCCGGCATCCGGCGCCTCACGCAGGCTCGCCAGGAGCGGCACGAGCGCGGCCGTCACGATCGCGAACCCGCCGAACACCCAGCGCCAGCCGATGACGGTCGCCGCCGCTCCCGCCACCAGGGTGCCCGCGGCGAGCGCCAGCGCCGTCGCGGTCGCCAGATTCGACATGGCCGCCGGACGCCGGGCGAGCGGGAGCGTGTCGCCGAAGTAGGTGAGCACCGCCGCGAAGGTCGCCGCGAACGCGCCGCCCGACAGCGTCCGCGCCACGAGGAACACCGTGATGTCGGGCGCCAGCGCCGCACCGGCGCACGCGACCGCCGCGATCGAGGTCGACAGCCACAGCACCCTGATCCGCCCCCACCGCGTCGACAGCGGCCCCCAGAGCAGCTGCAGCGCCGCGTAGGCGATCGCGTGCGTCGTGATGGCGGTCGCCGCCACGGCGACGGAGGACCCGAGCTCGGCGGCGACGGCGGGAACCAGCGGGAGGATCAGCGAGCGGTCGAGGGTCGACCAGAAGATGACGAACGGCAGCACGACGCCGGCCGACGGCCGCCGAGGTGCCCGGCCGGCGTCAGGCGGTCGTCTCGCCACGACCCTCCGGCGTGTTCAGGTGCGACTGCGAGTCGCGGATGCCGGGCAGCGGCCCGTTCACCGTGAAGTAGCGGCCGCCGCCGGCGACCAGCAGGTCCTCCGCGGGGAACTTCGTGATGACCTCGCAGCCGTCGGCGGTCACGACGACCTCCTCCTCGATGCGCGCGGCGCCCCATCCGTCTGCGGCGGGCCAATACGTCTCGAGGGCGAACACCATGCCCTCCTCCAGCACCTCGGGGTGATCGAGCGAGGTGAGGCGCGAGAAGATGGGCTTCTCCCAGATCGACAGCCCGACACCGTGACCGTACTGCAGCGCGAAGGCCGCTTCCTCGTCGGGGAAGCCGAACTCCTCGGCCTTCGGCCACAGCTCGACGATGTCGGCGGTCGTCGCCCCCGGCCGGACCGCGGCGATGGCACGGTCCATGTACTCGCGGCAGCGCTTGTACGCATCGCGCTGCGCGGGGCTCGCCGACCCCACCGCGAAGGTGCGGTAGTAGCACGTGCGGTAGCCGTTGTACGAGTGCAGGATGTCGAAGAAGGCCGGATCGCCGGGGCGCACGGCGCGGTCGGAGTAGACGTGCGGGTGAGGTGCGCAGCGCTCCCCCGAGATCGCGTTGACGCCCTCGACGTACTCGGAACCCTGGTCGTACAGCGACTTGGCCACCAGGCCCACGCACTCGTTCTCGCGCACGCCCGGCCGCAGGAACTCGTACAGCTCGTCATAGGCGGCGTCCACCATCGACGCCGCCGTCGTCAGCAGCGTGATCTCGTCGGCGGTCTTGATCCGGCGCGCCTCCATGAAGACCTGCTGGCCGTCGACGACCTCGATGCCCTCGCGCTGCAGGGCGAACAGGATGGGAAGCTCCACGACGTCCACGCCGAGGGGCTCGTTCGCGAGGCCGAACCGCTCGAGCTCGCGCTTGATCTTGCGGGCGACCTCCTCCGCGATCCCCGCGTCGGGCGGGAAGGCGCCGCGGAGGGTCGAGATGCCCGCGCGGGCGCCGGACTCCCGCCGCGGCCGCTTCGCCCCGTGGTGGGGAGCATGCGGATCGGCGTCTGCCTCCATGTGCGTCTCGTGCAGCCACGGGTTCAGCAGGTCGTGGTGCTTGGCGGCCGAGCCGAAGTCCCACACGATCGGATCGGTCTTGCGGGTGACGAGGCAGAAGCGGATCAGCTTGTCCATCGCCCACGTGCCGATGTGGGTCGCCGACGCGTACCGGATGTTCGAGAAGTCGAAGGCGAGCACGGCGCCCATCGACGAGCGCTCCAGCTGCGCGTGCAGCCTCGCCAGCCGTTCGTCCCTCAGCCGCTCGAAGTCGACCCGCGCCTCCCAGTCGACCCCCATCATGCCGCGTGTCGCGATGCTCATGAGTGTTTCCGTCCCTTGCTTCCGTGCGTGATGATCGTGCTGCCGCGGCGTCAGCTGATGCGCCAGCCGCGGTCGACGTTGAGGCTGTGCGCCGAGACGCCGCGGTTGAACAGCAGGAACTTCGTCGCGTCGACGATGTCGACCATGGTCGCCAGCGCGCCGCCCGGCGTCCGGCCCTCGTAGCCCGCGAGCACGCCCTCGGGCTTGGACGCCCAGAACGGGCTGTCGCCGATGATCCCCGGGTGGAGGGAGTTCACGCGGATGGGCGCGAGCTCCAGCGCCATGGTGTTCATGAGGCCGTCGACCCCGCCGTTGATCGTCGAGACGGTCGTCGATCCCGGGTAGGGCGCGTCCTTCGCGCGGCCGCCGAACAGGACGATGCCGGTGTCCACCGACGGCTCCAGCCGGTCCAGCAGCGTGTGGATCGTCTCGGTGTAGCCGATGAGCTTGAGGGTGATCAGCCGGCGTGCACGAGCGATGTCGTAGTCGCGCAGCGTGTTGGCGTCCCGCTCGATCGCGGCCATGACGATGCCGTCGAGACGGCCCACGCCCTTCAGCTGCTCCGCGATGCTCTCCGGCTCGGAGACGTCGAGCGCGATGCCGGTGGCGCCGTCGCCGATCGAGGCGGCCACCTCCTCGGCCGTCTCGCGGCTCCGGCTCGTGAGGACGACCCGGTCGCCGCCGGCGACGAGGTCCCTCGCGAGTTCGAGCCCGATGCCGGAGGATCCTCCGGCGATGAGTATGGTACGTCCGCTCACATCTCCTCCTCGAGACGCTCTTCCAGGTATTGCCAGTCCCGCACGAAGCGGTACGCATGCCGCGGAGGCATCTGCGGCGACTGCGTCTCCAGCCACTGCACCTCGGCGCCCGTGGCCTCGAACGAGTGCACGCAGCCCACCGCCGCCCAGGCGATGTCGCCGGCCGTCAGCAGGAACTCCTGTCCGTCGAAGCTCGCGCGCACCTCGCCCTCGGTGACGAGGTAGGCCTCCTCCAGCGGATGGTCGTGCGGCCCCGCCTTGCCGTCGGGGGCGTAGCGGACCATGAAGCTCGTGCCGAGCGTCGCCCCGAGGTCGGAGTCGACCATCATCTTGAGCGTGATCCCGCTGTAGACCAGCAGTGCCGTGCGCATGCTCGCCGAGACGGCGAGCAGCTCCTGCGACTGTCGCCCTGCATCCATGTGCTCGGTCGTGATATTGCCGAACGACCGCGTGCGGGGGTCCCGGGTGTCGACGGCGACCGGCTCGCGCTCGGGCAGGTCGGCGACCCGGTAGGTGTCCGAGCCGTACCGCTCGCGGGCGGGAGGGGTGAACAGGTCCGCCCAGGCGGCACCCGCGTCGCCCGACGATCGCCAGGCGTGCGGCACCCCGATCGGCAGCACTCCGTAGTCCCCCGCCGTGAGCCGGATCGTCGCCTCGGGGGTGTCGAGGACGACTTCGCCCTCGAGGATGTAGAAGCTCTCCTCGAACGAGTGGACGTGCGTGCCCGTGCGCCCTCCCGGCGCCAGCCGGCTGATGCCGAAGTCGGTGTGGGCCGCGCCGTCGTCCTCGCCGACACCGCGCCAGCGCGTCAGCCCGACCGATCCGGGGGCGAGCGGACCGGGATCGGCGTACACCGCCTCCGCCGCGCGGCGGACCACGAACCTCGCCATGTGCTGCCTCCAGAGTCGCAACGATGAGAATCGGACAGTGTTCAGTCTGACTAAACCCCAATGTAAACCTCAATGGCGGGGCCTTGTCAAGCTCACACCGGCCAGCGGGAACGAGACCCCTTCCTTTCCGCGACATCTTGCGCCATGCTGGAGCCGTCTCAGCGTTTCACCCGACTGTACATATCGCTGAACGAATTGCAGTGACAGCTGATCGAAGGAGATAAGCACGTGACGGATTCACCCACCCCGAAGCCCGGACAGCCGACCCTGTTCCGGGGCGGCATCGTGCTGACGATGGACGACAGCCACACGGTCCTCCCGCGCGGCGACGTCCTCGTCGCCGACGGCAAGATCGCCGAGGTCGGCGTCGACATCGACGCGCCGGAGAACGCGTGCGTCATCGACGCGACGGGCGGCATCCTCATGCCCGGCATGGTCGACACGCACCGCCACATGTGGCAGACGGCGATGCGCGCCTACGGCGCCGACTGGACGCTCACCCAGTACTTCGTCTGGTACTACCTGCAGCACGGCGCCAAGTTCCGCCCGCAGGACTACGCGGCGGGCAACCTCATCTCGGCGCTCGACGCGATCGAGTCCGGAGTGACGACGAGCGTCGACTGGTCTCACGGCCTGCGCACGATCGAGCACGGCGAGGCCGCGTACGAGGCGCTCGCAGGCTCCCCCGGACGCTTCGTCTTCGCGTACGGCAACATCCACCAGTCCCCGTGGGAGTGGTCGGCCGACCCGGCGATCCAGGACCTGCTCATCCGGTCGCGCGACGACTCCCGCATGTTCGGGACACAGCTCGCCTTCGACGTGCCCAATCAGGACGAGGAGTTCCCCGAGCTCGCCGCCTACCGCGTCGCGGAGGAGCTCGGACTGCCCGTGACGACGCACGCCGGCGTGTGGGGCGCGACCAACGACTGGGGCATCCGGAACGCCTACGAGGCGGGAGTCATGAAGGAGGGCTACACCTACGTCCACGCCGCCTCGCTGTCGGCCGAGTCGTACCAGAAGATCGCGGCGACCGGCGGCAACGTGTCGCTGGCCACCGAGTCGGAGGACACGTGCGGCCAGGGGTATCCGCCCCTCCACGAGCTGCGGCGGTACGGCATCCCCGTGTCGCTGTCCGTCGACACGAGCGTGTGGTTCAGCGCAGACCTCTTCTCGGCGATGCGCGCGACCGTCGGCGCCGACCGCGCTCTCGAGCACTACCTCGCCCACCGCAAGGAGCCGGCCGAGACCGTCACCCACGTCAAGCTCCGCGCCGAGGACGTCGTCGACATGGCCACCCGCGGCGGCGCGAAGGCCATCGGGAAGGATCACCTCATCGGCTCCCTGGAGAAGGGGAAGCTCGGCGACGTCGTCCTGCTGAAGAACGAGCACTCCCCCAGCTGGGCGCCGCTGATCAACCCGTGGGGTCAGGTGGTCTACCAGGCGCAGCGCGGCGACGTCCACACGGTGGTCGTCGGCGGCGAGGTCGTCAAGTCGGAGGGCCGCCTCGTGGCGGGAGACCTCGACGGCGTGAAGGCGAAGCTGGACGACACCGTCGACCACCTCCAGCGCGAGGTCGGCGACGACTGGATCGCGGGACAGCATCCCGAGATCCCCGAGGTCGAGGTGCTCCACAACCCCTACCAGTACAAGAAATGACGGCCTCGGACGGACGGCTCACCCGCCATCCCGCCCCCGTCTACCCGGGCATCTCGGACAGCGTCCGGGTGGCGGCGGGCGATCTGCTCTTCGTGTCAGGATCGGTCGGGCTGGAGGACGACGGCTCGCCGCCGGCGGAGTTCGCCCGCGCGGTCGAGCTCGCCTACGCTCAGCTGCTCAGGGCGCTGACGGTGGGCGGAGCCGGGTTCGGCGACCTCGTGCGCGTCAACGTCTACATCGCGGGGCTCGACGCCGACAAGCTCGCCGTGTGGCGTTCGACGCGGGACCGCATCGTCGGGACGGAGGAGCTTCCGGCCAGCACGCTCGTCGGCGTGCACGCGCTCGTCGGCGGCGCGGAGATCGAGGTCGACGGGGTCGCGGCCGTCTGAGGCGCTACTCCCCCGCGGCGCGCAGGGTCGACACCTGGTACAGCGCGACGGATGCCGCGATGCCCGCGTTCAGCGACTCGGTGGCCGCCGAGATCGGGATCGACACGA
>Ga0182739_1001723_pt1 | contig 21907 bp, 17 predicted proteins | sample eDN5th30CBELigBY_FD_128873 | JGI IMG/M metagenome (GOLD analysis project Ga0182739, IMG submission 128873) | Enriched backyard soil microbial communities from Emeryville, California, USA - eDNA 5th pass 30_C BE-Lig BY (version 2) (version 2) | ecosystem: Environmental > Terrestrial > Soil >...
ATCCAGAGCGCTTCCATGCGCCAATGCTATTGCGGGTCACTGCGTTACGGCTGGGTGCGCGCGGCGCGATCCGGACTCCGTGCGCGCCGGGACAAGGTGGTTTCCGCGGGAGCAGGTGCTTGCCGCGCGGATTCACCTTGCTCCCGCGAATCCACCTTGGTGCAGCGCGCGCATCGCGGCGCGCTCAGCGTCCCGCGGACTGCTGCGGGGCGCTCGCGCGGCGCGAGCCACGCGAGGTGGGCATGTGGCCGATCGTCGCGCGACCGGAGGCGGTGCGGCCTGCCTGCGGGGACGAATGCGTGGCAGCGGCCTGACCAGCACGCCCCGCTGATTGCGCGGTGCGGCCGGACATCTGGCCGGACCGGGCGGGGCGCTGGCCTGCAGCACCCTGGCGGGTGTCCCGCTTGGGCGACTGGCCGCCAGCCACCCCGTCGCGGCGCGGCACCGCATTCGTGCGGCCCTCCGCGCGGGCCTGGCCGCCCCGGCCGCGACGACGCCCCTGCCCCGGCTGTGCAGCGGCACGCGCCTGGCGTGGAGCCGACTGCACGGGCGCGGCGCTCGGCTCGACGCGCTCCGCCCGCGTGCCGATGAGCTCGAGGACGACTGGCGACGCGGCCGTCACCCGCTCGAGCTCGGCAGTGATCCCGGCCTTCCGCATCATCTGCTTGACGTCGCGCTCCTGCTCGGGGAGCACGAGCGTCGCGACGACGCCTTCCTTGCCGGCCCGGGCGGTCCGGCCGGATCGGTGAAGGTACGCCTTGTGCTCGGTCGGCGGGTCGACGTGGACGACGAGCTCAATGTCGTCGACGTGGACGCCGCGCGCGGCGACATCGGTCGCGACGAGGACGCGGACGGCACCGCTGGAGAATGCCGCGAGGTTGCGGTCGCGTGCGGGCTGGCTGAGGTTGCCGTGGAGGTCGACGGCGGGGATGCCGGCGGCGGTGAGCTCCTTCGCGAGGCGCTTCGCGTGGTGCTTCGTGCGCATGAAGAGGATGCGGCGGCCGGTGCCAGACGCGAGGTCGCGTACGAGTGCCTTCTTGGCGGCCGCATCGGGGACAGCCAGCGCGTGGTGCGTCATCGCGGCCTCGGGCACGCCCGCCTCATCGACCTCATGCTGGGTCGGGTCGGCGAGGAAGCGGCGCACGAGCTTGTCGACGCCGTTATCGAGCGTCGCGCTGAAGAGCATGCGCTGCCCGCCCGCGGGCGTCGCGGTGAGAATGCGCGTGACGCCGGGGAGGAAGCCGAGGTCGGCCATGTGGTCGGCCTCATCGAGCACGGTCACCTCGACGTCGTCGAGTTTGACGTGCCCCTGCCCCATGAGGTCCTCGAGGCGGCCCGGGCAGGCGACGACGATGTCGACGCCGGCACGCAGCGCCGTCACCTGGCGCTGCTGCGAGACGCCGCCGTAGATCGTCGTCGTGCTGAGCCCGTAGGCGCTGGCGAGCGGCGCGAGGACCGCGTCGATCTGGGTGGCGAGTTCACGCGTCGGCGCGAGGACGAGCCCGAGCGGCCGCCCGGCGCGGGCGCGCCCGGCGAGCCGCGTGCCGAGACGCGCGACCATGGGGATGCTGAAGGCGAGGGTCTTGCCGGAGCCGGTGCGGCCCTTGCCGAGCACGTCGCGGCCCGCGAGCGTGTCGGGGAGCGTATCGGCCTGGATGGGGAACGCGCTCGTCTTGCCCTGCGCGTCGAGCACCTCGATGATCGGGTGCGGCACGCCGAGGTCGGCGAAGGCGGGCGCCTGGGTGGTGCTGGTGGTCATGCTCATGATCCTTCTGCTGCCGCAGGGCGGTGCCCGGGCAGGCGGGGGTTCGGTGGGCGAACGCGCCGAGCGGCGCATCCGTTCGCCGGAGAAGATGTCGACCGCGGATTCTGGATGAATGCGGTGAGGGAGCGTTCTACGACGCAAGCAACGCGAGAGGTGCGCTGCGAGATGTCGTCATCCTAGCATTCGTCCCGATCGTCAGGCTGGGAGCGGCGCGACGGGCTGCCGGAGGATCGGGCGCAGCCGTTCGGGCGCGGTGCGGCGCGCGTCAACGGATCGCTTGATGTCGAACGGCGCGGTCCCGTCGCTCAGAAGGCCTGCTCGATCCAGGCGTCGCCGCTGACGCCACGCTCCCCGAGGATCGTCCCCTCGACGTCCGCGGTGCCTTCGTACACTGAGGCGCCCGGGAGCACGAACTCCTGGTCCTGCACTCTCGTCGTCACGAGGAACTCGGCGTCGAAGGACGGGATCTCGACCCGGAACTGCTGCGCGTACCCGCGGCCCGTGACCGGGCTCACCCAGAGCTTGCCGACCGGCGTGACGGTCGTCGCGACGAAGTACAGGTGACCCTCGGGGTCCTGGATCGTCGCGTACGAGTCGACCGTCACATCGATCTCGGGCTTGAAGCCGGGGCCGATGACGCCCGCGTTCGAGATCGAGTACCCGTTGTCGAGCTGCATGTCCTGCAGGAGCCAGCGGATCCGACCGTCGGCCGAGCCGTCGCCAAAGTAGCCGTACTCGTGGTCCATCCACGTCGTGCCGGTCACCTCATAGGGCGTGCCGTCGATCGTGATCGTGCCGCTCGCGGCGAGCCGAGTGTATGAGAAGTAGTAGTTGTTCTCCTCGAGACTCTGCTTCGTCGCACTCGGCTCGAGGCCGGTGCCGAAGACGAAGAATGGGCGACCCTGCTGCGAGAAGGTGAGGTCGAATTCGATCTCCTCAAGGCTCGGCTGGCTCTGGATGAGCGCGTGCACCCTGATGTCCTGCGACGGGTCGGCCTGCGGTGCCTGCATCGACACGAAGTTGCGGATCGCGACCGCGCTCGCCCCGCTGCCGCCACCGCCGGTCAGCGTGATGGTCGGCGTCGTCGTGTAGCCGGAGCCGGGCTGGAGCAGCACGATCTGGCCGACGCCGCCCTCGTCGTCGAGGACCGCGAGCGCGGACGCCCCGGAGCCATCACCGGTGATCTCGACCTTCGGCGCCTCCGTGTAGCCGGAGCCGCTGTCCTGCACGCTGAAGCCGCCGACGAGCCAGGACGGGTCACCGAGACGCGCGTACCAGTCCTTACTCGGGTCGCCCTCGGCCCAGGTCGCGATGTCGAAGTTCCCGATCGGCTCTGGCACGTACACCTGCGTGCGCTCGTAATGGTGCTCGGTCTCGACATCCGTCAGCGAGATCTGCGTCATCGCGAAGCTCTGGCCGACGAACTGGGCCGCGTTGATCTCGAAGCCGAAGACGCGGTCGCCGGCGCGCAGCGTTCCGATGTGCCACCACCACTCGGTCGGCGCGCCCTCGTGCCGGTACATGTCCTTCGGGAGGCTGAGGACGACGTTGTCCGGCGAGACCGGCTCGGGTTTCATCGGGCCGTTCCAGATCGGATTGTCCGGCACGGGCACGTCGGGGGCGGGCACGCCCCCCGTGCCGCAGGCGACGAGCGCCCCCGACAGCACGATGGCCGCGCTCACGCCAAAAATCCGATTCCCCCGCATGGCAGATCGCACAGGGCCGAGCATAGTGCCCCGGACGGGGATCGAACCCGCACTGGAGCGGGTTTAAGCCGCCTGCCTCTGCCAGTTGGGCTACCGGGGCAGGAGCCAGCCTATTGGCGCTCAGGACTTCTTGGCCGCCGGGGCGGGTCGGACCGCATATTCCGCGAATGCCGCGCGCGGCGCCGTCAGCTCGAGCCCGACGATGTCGCGGCGGAGGAAGAACCCGCCGACCCAGTCGCCGAAGACGCGGAGCTTGCGCTCCCACGTCGGCATCGCGAGGCCGTGGTAGCCGCGGTGGGCGAGCCAGGCGAGCGGGCCGCGCATCGCGAAGCCGCCCGACTGCATGACGCCGTGCCAGAGGCCGAGGCCGGCAACGGCGCCCGCGTTCTTGTGCACGTAGTCCTTCGGGGCGTCGCCGCGCAGCTCCGCCACGATGTTCTTCGCCATCCGCTTCGCCTGCCGAACCGCGTGCTGCGCGTTCGGCACGCAGAAGCCGCCAACCCCGCCGCCCGACAGGTCCGGCACGGCCGCGACATCACCCGCGGCCCAAACACCCTCGATGACCGTGCCGTCGTCGTCGACGACCTGGAGGGTCGCCGAGGAGCGGACACGGCCACGCTCGTCCATCGGCAACCCGAAGCCCTTCGCGGTCGGGTGTGCCATGACGCCAGCCGTCCAGATAAGGAGATCCGACTCGAAGGTCGTGCCGTCACCGAGCTCGAGCACACCGTCGGTCGCGGCGGTGAGCGAGGTGTTGAGGTGCACCTGGATGCCGCGGCGCTCGAGGTGGCCAACGACCCACTTCGCGGACTGCTCCGACACCTCCGGCATGATCCGGCCCATCGCCTCGACGAGGTGGTAGCTGGTCTCCTCGAAGGAGATCGTCGGGAAGCGCCGCAGCAGGTAGGAGCCGAGGCTCCGCAGCTCACCGATCGTCTCCACCCCGGCGAAGCCGCCGCCGACGACGGTCACATTGAGCAGTCGCCGCTTCTCGGGCGAGTCCGGCAGGGCGGCGGCGCGTTCGAAGTTCGCCACGAGCCGGTCGCGCACCGACACCGCTTCCTCCACATTCTTCATCCCGATCGCGGTGTCCGCGAGGCCCGGGATCGGGAAGGTGCGGGTGACCGAGCCCGCCGTGACGACGAGCGTGTCGTAGGACTCCTGCCACGGCTCGCCGGTCGCCGGCGTCAGGGTCGCCACCTTCGCCTCGGGGTCGATCGCGGTGACCCGCGCCTGCACGATACTCGTGCGCTTCAGGTGCCGCCGGTGCGAGACCACGATGTGCCGCGGCTCGATCGAGCCCGCCGCGACCTCCGGAAGGAAGGGCTGATACGTCATCGACGTCCTCGGGTCCACGAGGACGACCTCGGCTTCGCGCCGACCAAGCCGCCGCTCCAGGGTCCAGGCCGTGTAAAAACCGGCGTAGCCGCCGCCGACGATCAGAATCTTGGGCACGAGTTGCAGTCTCCTCAGTTGCGTCGCCTGACGCAGGAATGCGGACATCCGATTCTAGCGACGATCACGAGCCCTCGAGATTCCCCGCCAGCCCCACACCCCGAGACCGGCGAGACCGGCGAGGAATGCGGTGACCGTGAGCGCCGCCGGGCCCTGTGCGCGCAGCAGCTCGATCGAGGGCAGCAGCACGCCCGTGGGACTGCGCGCCCCCGTCGCGACGATGACCGGCGCCTCAGGGACGATGACGACCGGGGTCGGCAGGGGGACCGGCTCCGACTCGGTCGGGCGGTACACCCGGACCCACTCCGCGAGGTCGCCCATCGGGTTCGCCGCGACCCTCGGCACGATCGCCGACACCGCCGCCTTGGCGTCGATGAGCCCATAGCCGTACCAGGCGTCCTGCCCGGCCGGTCCCACGTCTCGGGCGGTCGTGACGATGCGGTTGATGACGTTCGCGACATCGAGCTCGGGGTGCGCGGCGCGCACGAGCGCGACAACGCCGGCGACGAGGGGCGCGGAGCCGCTCGTGCCGCTCCACTGCCGGTACCCGCCGCCCGGGGCGACGCCGACGAGCTCCTCGCTCGGGGCGGCGACGCTGATCGTGATGCCCTGACTCGAGGCATCCTCGCTCGCGTTGCCGAATCGATCGACCCCGGCGACCGTCAGCACGCCGGGCATCGTCGCGGGGGCGCCGACGACCGTCGTGCCGGCAGCGCGATTGCCCGCCGCAGCGACGATGACGACATCGTGCGCGGCCGCGTAGAGGAACGCCTCATCCCAGGACACCGGCCACTCGAGGGTATTGCGGGTCAGTGACATGTTGATGACATCGGCGCCGCGGTCGACCGCGAAGCGGACCGCCTCCGCAATCTGCACGTCCGAGTCGCGCTCCCCGCCGAAACCGATCGAGATCGGCAGGATCTTGGCACCCGGGGCCACCCCGATGACGCCGCTGCCGGGACCGGAGCCCCGACCGGCCGCCATCGTCGCCACAAGCGTGCCGTGCTCGCCTGACTCACCGCCGACCGGTGCCCAGCCGAGCGGGTCGCCAAGCCCGGAGAAGTCTGCGCCCTCGAGCACGGCCCCCCGCAGCTCGCGCACGTTCGGGTCGACCCCCGTGTCGATGATCGCGATCGTCACGCCCTCGCCCTGGGTCGTCTGCCAGGCGGCACGGATGCCGTACTCGTCGAGCCAGTACTCGGCATCGCGCACCACGTCGGCGTGCGCGGGCGCCGCGACCCCGAGGGCCATCGCGCCCGCGAGCGCCGCCGCGCCGAGCACGCCGCCCACGCGGCCAGCGGTCCGCCGCGGGGCGGGCGACGGGGGCGAGCTCCTCATTCGTCCACCGCCGTCGGGCTCGGCGCGCACGCACATACCTCGGGTGACCAGCCGCACTCCGCGAGCGCGAGGTCGCCGATCGGGTTGACCCCGCCGCCCGCGGCGAGCGAGTGCGCGATGAGGGCGTGGAGGCACTTCACCCGCGTCGGCATGCCGCCCGCGGAGATGCCCGCGATCTCGGGGACATCGCCATGGGCAAGGCGATCGGCGAGGAATGCGTGGTGCGCAGCCGCGTATGACGCCCCGAGTTCGCCGATCAGCATCGCCGTGTAGTCAGCCATGCGGCCGGAGGCCTCGAGCCGGGACGCGGCGGCGCTCGCGGCGGGGTGGGTGAGGTAGTAGAACGTCGGGAAGGGGGTGCCGTCACTCAGACGCGGCTTCGTCGCGACGACGGTCGGGCGACCACAGACGCAGCGTGCCGCGATGCCGACGACGTCGCGCATCGGGCGGCCGAGCTGCTCGGCCATCGTCGCGAGGTCCGCCTCGGTCGCTGGCGTCATCACCGGAACACCCCCGCGGGCAAGAGCGGCAGATCCTCGGCGGTCGCGTCGGTCAGCCCCGCCTCGAAGGTCGCGGCGAGCAGCCCGCCGAGCCAGTCGATCTGCGTCGCCCGGATCTGCGTCGTCGGGGCGAGGTCGTCGCCGTCCCCCTCGGGTGCCTGCCAATTGGTGAGGAGGAAGCTTGACTCTCCCGGGTAGATGAACAGCAGCCGGTCCCGCGCCTGCGTCTCGATGTAGGCAGGGTCGCTCCAGCGGTCGAGCTCCGCCTCGAGGTGGGTCACCGTGTCACGGCCCTCCTGGGCGGTGTGTTCGAGCGCGGCGATCTGCTGCTGCTGCTCGACGAGCGTGCGCAGCCCCGGCGCGAGGACGATGACGGCGAGGATGAGGAGCCCGAGCAGGATGACGCTGAAGCCGGACAGCCGGAGCGTGCGGAGCCATCGCTCCGCCGCCGTCTCCTCGTGCGCGGTGACGGCGATGCGTATCGGGCGCTCCCGCGGGGCGCGCCTGCCCGTCGCGTCCGGGCGCGTACCCGGGCGCCGGGGTCCCTGGCCGCGCACCATGCCATAAGGCTACGGGCGTCGGCTGAGGATCAGGGGAGGAACCCCAGGGGATCGGCCTTCTGCCCGTTGAGGTAGACCTCGAAGTGGAGGTGCGCGCCGTAGGCCTCGCCCGTCTCGCCAAGCAGACCGATCGGCGTGCCCGCCTCGACCCACTGGCCGGGGGCGACCATGGCCGAGCCGTCGATCATGTGCGCGTAGAGCGTCTGGACACCGCCGCCGTGGTCGATCTTGACCATGTGGCCCCAGCTCCAGTGCGTGGCGACGACCGTGACCGTCCCGGCACCGGCGGCGACGATCGTCGAGCCATAGCCGGCGAAGAGGTCGATGCCGCCGTGGAAGCCGCCGCCGCGCGGGCCGAAGCCGTCGACGAGGCTGCCGGGGTTCGCCGGCCATACCGGGAGGTAGCCGAGCCACGCATCCGAAATGGGCCCGCTGTAGACGTTGCTCCAGTAAGTTGCCACGGGTGGCGGGGGCGCGGGCTTCGGCTCGGCCGAGAAGCTCTCGCGTGCGTTCACCACCCCGGCGGCGATGCTGAGCGCGACGTCCTGGTCGGCGGCGGCACCGGCCAGCGGCTCCGCGGCCATCGCCGTGGCGGGGTGATCGGTTGTGCTGATGGCGGCCGCGGGAAGGCTCACCCCGATAATCAGGGCGGTCGCGACGGCGATTACGAGAAGTCGTTTCATGGCAGTAGTACGTCGCTACCGCACACACTCGAGTGACGCGGTGCCGCAACGCGGTCCGACCAGGGTACCAGCGGTCCAGCACAAACCCTGAGAGCGGGCCTGCATCCTGCCTCAAGCGGTGCTTGAAGGCTCGCCGCCCCCTGTGCAGTGGAGCTCAGCCGACTCAGTCGACGAGGCGAGGGAAGGCGGTCCGGCCCGCATACACGGCCGCGTCGCCCAGCTCCTCCTCGATGCGCAGGAGCTGATTGTACTTCGCCACGCGGTCGCTCCGAGCCGGGGCCCCCGTCTTGATCTGCCCGCCGTTCACCGCGACCGCGAGGTCGGCGATCGTCGTGTCCTCGGTCTCACCGGAGCGGTGCGACAGAATCGCGGTGTACCCGCTGCGCTGCGCGAGGCTCACCGCGTCGAGCGTCTCCGTCAGCGTGCCGATCTGATTCACCTTGACGAGGATCGAATTCGCCACCCCGCGGGCGATACCGTCGGCGAGGCGGGCCGGATTCGTGACAAACAGGTCATCACCGACGATCTGGACCCGGTCGCCGAGCGCTGCCGTCAGATGCGCGTACCCGTCCCAGTCGTCCTCGGCGAGCGGGTCCTCGATCGTCGCGAGCGGGTAGCTGCCCGCGAGGTCGACATAGTACGCGGTCAGCTCCTCCGCGGTGAGCTCGCGGCCCTCGAAGTGGTAGCGGCCGTCCCGGAAGAACTCGGTCGAGGCGACATCGAGCCCGACGGAGAAGTCCCGCCCCGGCGCAAACCCCGCCGCCGTGATCGCCTCGAGCAGGAAGTCGAGCGCGGCCCGATTGCTCGGCAACTCCGGCGCGAAGCCGCCCTCATCGCCGAGCCCGGTCGCAAGTCCCCGCGACTTGAGCAGCGACTTGAGCGCGTGGTACGTCTCCGCCCCCCAGCGCAGCGCCTCGGCGAAGCTCTCCGCACCGTGCGGGACGACAAAGAACTCCTGGATATCCACATTCGTATCGGCGTGGGCGCCGCCGTTGATGACGTTGAGCAGCGGGACCGGGAGGACGTGCGCGTTCGGGCCGCCGAGGTAGCGGAAGAGCGGGAGGTCCGCCGAGTCGGCGGCGGCCTTCGCGACGGCGAGGCTCACGCCAAGGATCGCGTTCGCGCCGAGTCGCGACTTGTTGTCCGTGCCATCGGCCTCGATGAGCGCGGCATCGACGAGGCGCTGGTCGGCGGCGTCAAGATCCTCGACGGCCGGGCCGAGGGAGTCGAGCACGTTATCGACGGCGGTGAGGACGCCCTTGCCGCCGTAGCGACCGGGGTCGCCGTCACGAAGTTCGGTCGCCTCGAAGGCACCGGTGGAGGCCCCGCTGGGCACGGCGGCGCGGGCGACCGTCCCGTCCTCGAGGAGCACCTCGACCTCGACGGTCGGGTTACCCCGGGAGTCGAGGATCTCGCGGGCGCCGACGGCTTCGATCGCGGCCATGTTGCTCCTTCGGGGGCGTCAGGTGTGCCGGGTGCCCCTCGATCCTATGCCGCCCGGTTCGGTGTTTCGCCCGCTCGGCGATCCGGCAAGCACCCGGTTGGCGGGCGTTTCATCGGGTGGCGGGTTTTGGAGCCCGTAGGCCCGCCATTCAGTGCATCACCCGCCACTCAGGCAGGCACGCTCGGCTGGATCGGCTCGGCTGGCTCGCTCGCTCAGCGGGCGGCGAGCGGCTTGAGCTCGAGCGCGGCGATGTCGGCGCCCGCCTCGAGGACGACGAATGCGCCGACGCCCTCGGCGGCGAGCTGATCGAGCGCCTTGCCGAGCTGCTTCGGGCGGCGCACGAGCCGGACGACGCGGCCCTCGGCGACGAAGCGGTCCCGCGCCGCGACGACGTCAGCGGGAGTCGCGGCAGCAGCGTAGACGATCGCCACCGCATTCGTCCGATCCTCCGTCGACGCGACCAGGTCGACCAGGCGCTCGAAGCCGAGCGAGATGCCGGCCGCCGGCACCTCCGTCCCGAGGAACCGGCCGATCATGCCGTCGTAGCGGCCGCCACCGCCGAAGGAGTGGCCGAGATCCGGGTGGGCGAGTTCGAAGATCGGGCCCGTGTAATACCCCATCCCGCGCACGAGCCAGGGGTCGAACTGGACGAGCCCACTCGCCGCGACATCCTCGCCGGGCGCCCGCAGCGCCTCGAGGACCGTCTCCCCGATTGACGCGAGCGCCGCGACGGCCGGGTGCTCGAGGCCGGCGGGAAGGCCCTTGCGGATCTGCGCCTCGCCGAACGGCAGCCACTCGCGGGTCTGTGGCCGCAGCAGGTGGGCGTGCAGCGCCTCGACGGCCGCGGGCGAACCGCTGCGCGACCGGAGCTCTGCGACGACGCCCTCGGCCCCCACCTTGTCGAGCTTGTCGACGACGATGAGCACCGTGTCGTGCTCCTCGGCCGGGAAGCCGAGGTGCTCGAGGACCGCCACGAGCAGCTGCCGGTCGTTGAGCCGAATGCTGAACTCCTGAATCCCGAGCGCGCGGATCGTCCGGGCGCTCGCGGTGAGCAGCTCGACCTCGGCGAGCGGCCCCGGCTCCCCCAGGATGTCGATATCGCACTGCACGAACTGGCGGTACCGACCCTGCTGCGGGCGCTCTGCCCGCCACACGGGTGCGATCTGGATCGCGCGGAACGGCTTCGGCAGCTCGTGCCAGTGGGTCGCGGTGAAGCGCGCGAGCGGGACGGTGAGGTCGAAGCGCAGCCCGAGATCGGCCAGCTCGAGCGGGGAGCCCGCCTCGGCCGCCGCCCGCAGATCGTCGACGCCGAGGCCGCGCCGCATGATCGCGAAGGCGAGCTTTTCGTTGTCGCCGCCGAGCCCCGCGTTGAGCCGTGCGGCGTCCTCCGCGACGGGCGTCTCGATCTCCTGGAAGCCGTGCGCACGGTACGAGGCACGGATCGTCTGCAGGATCGCCTCACGGCGCGCCTTCTCGGCGGGCAGGAAGTCGCGCATTCCTCGCGGAGGATTCACCGGCTGGGCCACCCGTCGATTCTGCCATCGCCGGAGCGCGAGCACGCCGCGATCAGCCAGTGGCGGCCTCGGCGGCACGAATGCGGGACTCGAGTCCGCGGATCGCCGCACGCAGCGCGCGCTCCGGGTCGAGACCGGCCTCGCGGGCCCCGGCGACGAGCGCGAGGAGCTCCGCTCCGAGCTCAGCCTCCCCGACGGGCACGGGCGCCGGCTCGACCGTCACATCGACGCGCGCCGCCTTGCCGAGGAGCTTGTCGGCGAGCGCGAGCGCGGGCATCCCGATCGGCACCCCGTCGAGCACGGAGTCCCGGCTCGGCTTCTCGCTCGCTTTGAGCTCGTCCCACATCGCCGTCACAGCGTCGGGGGTATCCGCGACGGTGTCGCCGAAGACATGGGGATGCCGATGCACCATCTTGTCGCGCATGCGTCGCGCGACGTCCTCGATCGTGAACCGCCCCGCCTCCGCCGCGATGTCTGCGTGGAAGACCACCTGGTACAGCACGTCGCCGAGCTCCTCGATGAGCTCCGCGTCGTCGCCGGCCTCGATCGCCTCGATGAGCTCGTGCGTCTCCTCCACGAGATAGCGCACGAGCGAGGAATGCGTCTGCTCGCGATCCCAGGCGCACCCGCCCGGCGCGCGGAGCCGCTCCGCGACAGCGATGAGTTGCTCGAGCTCGGGGTGGGGTCGCGGGGCGGGCAGCTCGTTCATGGCGGCTAGTCTCGCATCCCCGCGACGGGGCGGGCTCGGGCCAGGCGACGCCCGCGCCGCAGCCTGCCGGACCCGCGCGCATCGCCGGGAGGGTGTGCGGAGTGAAGGACGTTCGGGGCAGCGAGGTGCATAGTGCACGCGTCGTGTCCAAACTTCCTTCATGACGGACAGCGTGCCGGACGCTACCCCGCCGGCCCGATGACCGTCACCTGCTCCTCGGCGACCTGTGCCTCAGTCGCCCGCCGACCCGGCAGACCGAAGGCCCCGAGGAGGATGAGGACGGCGATGACGACGACACCGATGAAGACGCCCCGGGTCGCGGCGATCATCGCTGCGGGGTCGGTCTCGTCGCCGCCGTGCTGGGCGATGATCGTGATCGACACCGCGGCGAGGACCGCCGTGCCGACGGCCTGCCCGATCGTGCGGCAGAAGATGACGATGCCGCTGACGACGCCGCGCTGCGACCACGCGACCGACGACTGCGAGGCGATGAGACTCGGCATCGCGGTCCAGCCGAAGCCGGTCCCGAGGACGAATGCGAGGGCCGCGACGAGCCAGGCCGAGGGCCACTGCACGACCGCGACGGCGGCCGTGGCGGCCGCGACGAGGATCGAGCCGCCGAGCACCCCGGTGGCGCGGAACCCGAAGCGCAGGTACAGCCGCCCCGAGACCATGACCGCGAGCGGCCAACCGATCGTGAAGGCGCCGACCGCGGCACCCGCGGCGATCGGCGTCACCCCCGCGCCGACCTGGAGGTAGAGCGGGATGAACGGGCCCATCGCGCCGATGCCCATGCCGATCGCGATATTCATGACGACGCCGCTGGACATGAGGCGGCTCCGGAACAGCCCGAGCGGGATGATCGGCTCCGCGGCACGCAACTCCGCGACGAGGAAGGCCACGCCGACCAGGAGCCCGAGGCCGAACACGCCGAAACTCCACGGCGAGAGCCAGTCCCAGGTGTTGCCGCCCTCGAGGAGCCCGAGGATGATGAGGCCGGTCGAGGCGGTGATGAGCACGGCGCCGAGGTAGTCGATCCGGTGCGGGCGGCGCTCAAGCCGCTCATGGTACTTGCGCCACAGGACGAGCATCGCGGCGATGCCGAGCGGGACATTGACGAGAAAGACGAGGCGCCAGAGCCCGAACTGCGCGAATGCCCCGCCGATGAGCGGGCCCCCGACGCTCGCGAGCGCCCACATCGACGAGGTGTAGGCCTGCGCCTTCGCGCGCTCGGCGATCGTGTAGATGTCGCCGAGGATCGTCATCGCGACGGGCTGGATCGCGCCCGCGCCGATGCCCTGGATGGCGCGGAAGACGATGAGCGTCGGCATATCCCACGCCCCCGAGCACAGCGCCGATCCGACCACGAAGATGCCGATGCCGACGAGCATGACCGGCTTGCGCCCGAGTGTGTCGGCGAGCTTCGAGTACACCGGCACCGTGACCGCGCTCGCGAGCACGTAGATCGAGAACAGCCACGGGTATTGCGCGAAGCCGCCGAGGTCCTCGACGATCGTCGGCACCGCGGTCGACAGCACCGTCACGTCGAGCGCGGCGAGCCCCGTCGACAGCATGACGGCGAGCAGGATCGGGCCGCGCGACGAGCGCAGGCCGACATCCGCGAACCGGATCTGCGGCGCGGTCACGCGAGCATCGCATTCATCCCGCGCCACCGATCTGCGAGGCGAACATCTTGTAGAACTCGCCACGCGCCGCGATGAGCTCCGCCGCGGTGCCCGTCTCGACGATGCGCCCGTCCTTGAGCATGTGGATGACGTCGGCGCGCTCGATCGTCGTCAGTCGGTGGCTGATGATGATGAGCGTCTGGCGCTCGTCGGCGAAGAGGTGGTTGAAGATCCGCGACTCCGCGAGCGCATCGATCGCACTCGTGGGCTCGTCGAGGATGACGATGGGGGCGTCGCGGTAGAAGTTGCGGGCGAGCGCCATGCGCTGCCACTGGCCGCCCGAGAGGTCGACGCCGGTCGTGCCGTCCGCGTGCGCCATCCACGGGTGGATGTAGCTGTCGGCGCCGAACGGCAGCCCGTCGAGGATGGACTGCGCCTCCGCCTTGTCGACGGCCGCCTGGAATCGTGCCTCGTCGTACTCCTGGCTGACATCGCCGAACCGGATATTGTCCCTGGCCGTCGCAAAGGTGTAGGCGAGGTAGTCCTGCTGCAGCACCGCGAGCTGCTCGTGCCAGGATTCGGTCGAGATCTCGCGGAGGTCGACGCCGTCGAGTCGGACGCTCCCGCTCGTCGGCGGGTACAGGCCGGACACGAGCTTGATGAGCGTCGACTTGCCCGCGCCGTTCTCGCCGACGATCGCGACGCGCTGGCCGCGAGGAATGCGCAGCTGGATATCCTGCAACACCTCGCGCTCCGCATTCGGGTAGCGAAATGCGACGTCGACGAGCTCGATGACCTCCGGCGGACCGTCGAGCACCCGGCCCTCCCCCCGCCAGGTCGGGAAGTCCATGAAGCGCTGGTAGTCGCCGAGATTGCCGAGTTGCTCGTCGAGCGCGGCGACCTCCGAGACGAAGCTGTTCATCGCACCGAGGGCGCGAGAGACGATCTGCTGCACGAAGAGGAACTGCCCGACGGGCTGCGCGTGCGCGATGATCTGGAACGTGATCCACAGGAGCGAGCCGATCTCGGCGAGAAGCTCGATGAAGTCGGCGAGGAGCCGCCACGGCAGGTAGCGGCGCTCAAAGAGGATGCGCTGCTTCTCGTCGAGGTCGCGCAGCTGCTGGCGAAGGTCGAGCAAGTGGCGGACGATGCCGTACAGGCGCAGCTCCGCGATGTGCTCGGGCTGGAAGAGCGCGCGCTCGATCGTCGCCTTCGAACGACGGAACTCGATCGTCGAATTCCAGTGGCGGATCTGCGCGCGGCTCAGCCGGAACTGCAGCACGACCCCCGGGATGATCGCCGCGACGAGGATGAGCGCGAGCCACCAGCCGACCATCGACAGCGCGAGGACACTCGCCACGAGCGTGATGACCTGGCTGATCATCCGCGCCAGCGACTGGAAGGCCTGCACGTAGAACTGGCTGAAGCGCTGCGCGCGGTCGTAGACGTCGATTGACTCCTTGTCGTCGTAGCGCCAGAAGTCGAGGGAGAGGAATCGCTCGTACATCACGTCCGTGACATTCGCCTCGAGCGTGTAGCGCATCATGCGCTGCAGGTACTGGTCGAGCGAGCGCCAGGCCGTCAGCAGCAGGCCGAGGCTCGCGGTGATGATGACGTAGAGGATCGCGCGGCCGCCCGCGGTGGGGTCGCCCTCGTAGGCCTCGGCGAGCGCGGTCGTGGTCAGCGCGGCGAACCAGGTCGTGACGATCGGCAGGATCGCCGTGATGAGCGTACCGAGCAGCTGCAGGATGATGGTGCCGGGGGTGGCGCGCCAGGTGACGGCGGCGATGTCTTTCGCTGCCCGGAGATAGGCCCGTGGGCCGAGCCCGGACGCCTGGATCCGGCGACCACCGCGCATCCGGGCACCGCCGATGCTCCCCGGGTTACCCACGCGCCTCATCCTCGCGCACTTCCGGCGCCGGCAGGAGGGCGTCGAAGAGCTCCGAGACCCAGGCGATGAGGTCCGCGTCGGCGGGACGCTGCGCGGCGGTGCCGAGGACCGCGCGGCCGACCTCCGGCAGCGGCACGAGCACGACGCGCTGCGGCGCGACATACCGCGCCCCGCGGTAGAGCCGGGTGAGCCGCACCTGACGCGAGTCCGGCAGCTCGATCGGCGCGATGCGGAGCCGATCGGCCATGACGACGACCTCGCTCAGGCCGACGAGCTGCGCGCGACGACGCAGCCGCGACACCGCGATGAGGTGCTCGACCGGCTCCGGCAGGTCGCCGTAGCGGTCGACGAGTTCCTCGACGACCCGGTCGATCGCGTCGTCGGCCGACTGCGGCCCCGTCGCCGCGGAGAGCTTCTGGTAGGCCTCGAGCCGGAGCCGCTCGCTCGCGATGTAGTCCTCAGGGATGCGGGCGTCGACCGGCAGCTCGAGCCGCAGCTCGGTCTGCTCCGGCGTCGCCTCGCCCCGGAAGTCGGCGACTGCCTCCCCGATCATCCGGAGGTAGAGGTCGAAGCCGACGCCGGCGATGTGGCCGGACTGCTCGGCGCCGAGGATGTTGCCGGCACCGCGCAGCTCGAGGTCCTTCAGCGCGATCTGCATGCCGGCGCCCAGCTCGTTCGCCGCCGCGATCGTGCGCAGCCGCTCCTCGGCGTGCTCGGTGAGCGGTTTCTCCGGGTCGAACAGGAAGTACGCGTACGCCCGCTCCCGTCCGCGGCCCACCCGGCCGCGCAGCTGGTGGAGCTGGCTGAGCCCGTACTTGTCGGCGCGATCGATGATCAGCGTGTTCGCATTCGGGATATCCAGGCCCGTTTCGATGATCGTCGTCGCCACGAGGACGTCGGCGCGCCGCTCCCAGAAGTCGAGCATGACCCGCTCGAGCGCCTCCTCGCTGAGCTGGCCGTGCGCGACCGCGATCCGCGCCTCGGGCACGAGCTCGGCGAGCCGGGCGGCCGTCGACTGGATGGAGGCGACCCGGTTGTGCACGTAGAAGACCTGGCCCTCACGCAGCAGCTCCCGGTGGATCGCCGCGGCGACCTGCTGGTCCGAGCGCGGGCCGACGAAGGTGAGGATCGGGTGCCGGTCCTCGGGCGGCGTCGCGAGCGTCGACATCTCGCGGATCCCGGTCACCGCGAGCTCGAGCGTCCGCGGGATGGGGGTCGCGGTCATGGCGAGCACGTCGACGTTCGTCTTGAGCTGCTTGAGCGCGTCCTTGTGCTCGACGCCGAAGCGCTGCTCTTCGTCGATGATGACGAGGCCGAGGTCCTTGAATTCGATGCCCTTGCCGAGCAGCCGATGCGTGCCGATGACCATGTCGACCGTGCCGTCGGCGAGCCCTGCGATCGTCTCGCGGGATTCCTTGTCACTCTGGAAGCGGCTGAGCGAGCGCAGCTGGACGGGGAACCCGGCGAAGCGCTCCGCGAAGGTCTCCGAATGCTGTTTGACGAGCAGCGTCGTCGGCACGATCATCGCGACTTGCTTCCCGTCCTGGATCGCCTTGAATGCCGCGCGGACCGCGACCTCGGTCTTGCCGAACCCGACGTCGCCCGACAGCAGTCGGTCCATCGGGATCGGCCGCTCCATGTCGGCCTTCACCTCATCGATGGTGGTGAGCTGGTCTGGCGTCTCGGCGAAGGGGAAGGCATCCTCGAGCTCCGCCTGCCACGGGGTGTCGGTGGCGAAGGCGTGCCCCTTCGCCGCCATGCGTGCCGCGTAGAGCTTGACGAGTTCGACGGCGATGTCGCGTACAGCCTTGCGCGCCCGGCCCTTCGCGGCTGACCAGTCGCTGCCGCCCATCTTGGACAGGCTCGGCGCCTCGCCGCCGACGTAGCGAGTGAGCAGATCGAGCTGATCGGTCGGCACGTAGAGCCGGTCGCGGGGACCGCCACGCTTCGAGGGCGCATATTCGAGGACGAGGAATTCGCGGGTCGACTTCACCGCGCCGCGACCGCCCGTCGACACCTCCCGCTCGACGAGCTCGACGAACTGGCCGATGCCGTGCGTCTGGTGCACGACGTGGTCGCCGGCCTTGAGCTGGAGCGGGTCGACGACACCCCGGCGCCGGCTCGCGAGGCGGCGCGGGGCGCCCTGCCGGTACGCGGCGGCGCGGCCGAAGAACTCGGCCTCCGCGATGACCGCGATCTTCGCGGCCTTGAGTTCGAGACCCGCCTCGAGCTGCCCGCGGACCAGGTAGGCGACACCCGGCTCCGGGTCCGGCGGGAGGTCGTCCGCGTGCCGCGCGGCCAGCTCCCGCTCCCCGAGGAGCGCCGCGGCCCGGTCGAGGAGCCCGCCGCCCTCGGCGACGAGGGCGACCGCCCAGCCGTCGCGGAGCCGGTCCCCGACGTGGTCGATGGCGGCGTCGGCGTGCCCGGTGAAGACGGGGACCTGCCCGGCGGTCAGCCGCACCGTGTCGTCGTCACCGGCGTCGAAGGCGCTGACGGTCCACCACGCCCGGCCGCCGGAGCGTTCCCGGAGCTGCTGCACCGTCAAGAAGTCGCCCGCGCCGAGACGGTGCCGCAGGTCCGCCCCGAGGTCGATTGGCGCCTCACCGCCGGCGGTCGCCGCGGTCCACGCGGCGACGAGGAACTCCTGGTTCGTCTCGACGAGGTGGACCGCGCGGGTGGCGACCCGCTCGGGGCCGAGAATCGCGATGGCGCCATCCTCCGGCAGCAGTCGCGGCAGTGGCTCGAAGCCGTCGACGAGCGCGGGGGCGAGTGACTCCATGCCCTCGACCGGGATGCCCTCGGCGATCTTCGCGAGCATGCCGTCGAGCGCCGGGAACTCGCCGAGCATCTCCCTCGCGCGCTGCCGCACCGACTCGGTGATGAGGAACTCGCGTGCCGGCGGGAGCTCGATCGCGGCGCCGGGCTCGAGCGGCTCGTCGACGCTGCGCTGGTCGGCGACCCCGAAGCGGCGGGCCGTCTCGAGCTCATCCCCGAAGAACTCGAGGCGCAGGGGGTACTCGGCCTGCGGCGGGAAGACGTCGAGGATGCCGCCGCGCACCGCGAACTCGCCGCGGCGGGTGACGAGGTCGACTCGCGCGTACGCGAGGTCGATGAGCCCGGCAGTCAGCTCGGCGAGGTCATGGCCCCGCCCGCCGACCGCGAGGGTGAGCGGCTCGAGCTCGGCGATACCCGGCAGCAGCGGCTGCAGCGCGGCCCGCACGGCGGCGATGAGGACGAATGGCCGGGTGCGGTCGCCCTCGCGCCAGCGGCGCAGCGCCCGGAGCGCCGCGAGCCGCCGGCCGACGGTGTCAGCGGAGGGGCTGAGCCGCTCGTGCGGCAGGGTCTCCCAGGACGGCAGCTCCACAACCGTCGCCTCCGGGAGGTACGCGCGGAAGGCGTCGGCCGTGCTCTCGGCCTCACGGCTGGTCGCCACGACTGCCAGCAGCGCGCGGGGCCCGTCCGGGGTGCGCAGCAGCCGGGCGAGCAGGGGGATGCGCGCCCCGTCGACACAGGAGAAATCCGTGTCCGCATGGGGCGAGGACAGCACCGTCTCGAGGGCCGGGTCGGCCCCGAGGGCGGCAGGCACTCCCGTCAGACTCACCGCAGAAGTGTAGTCCGGCGTTCGCGCCGAAGGAGTACCGTGACGGTATGGACGGTTACGAGGTCCTCGAACTCGGCCCGCTCGATGAATGGCTGACGCGAGGCAAGCAGTTCGTCGACAAGCAGATGGATACTGACTTCATCGGCCTGAGTGTCAACGCGATGGCGCCGGGCGGCCAGTCCCCGTTCTGGCATCGCCACCTGGTGCTCGAGGAGATCTATCTCTTCCTCGAGGGGCAGGGTCGGATGGCGCTCGACGACGAGGTCATCGATGTCGGATGGGGCACCGCGGTCCGGGTGGGCCAGGGCGTCTGGCGGCACCTGCACGCGCTCACCGACTCCCCGAGTGAGCTCCGCTGGGTCTGCATCCGCGCGGGCGGGCAGCCGCTCGCCGAGTTGCGCGGGGACAGCGAGAAGGACGCCGAGCGCCCCACCCCATGGTGAGTCGACTCAGCCGCGCTGGTTGACGACGTTCTGCGCGGCGAGGAGGCCGTCGGCGGCGATGCGCTCGACCGCGTCGGCCGCGTCCTCGAGCAGGTTCGGCAGCGTCCGGCGCTCCTCGACGCCGAAATCGTGCAGCACATAATCAGCGGCGTCCTGTCGACCCGGTGGCCGCCCGATGCCGACCCGCACGCGGACGAAGTCCTGTGTCCCGAGGCGCGCGATGATGTCCCGGAGGCCGTTGTGGCCACCGTGCCCACCACCGGACTTGATCCGGACGGTGTCGTAGTCGAGGTCGAGATCGTCGTGGATGACGACGACCCGCGGCACCTCGATCTTGTAAAAGCGCGCGAGCTGCGCGACAGGCCCGCCTGACAGGTTCATGTACGTGCCGGGCTTGGTCAGCAGCAGCTTCGGCCCGCCGGGAGGTCGCCGCGCCTCGGCGACGACCGCGCCGGCCTTGTGCGACTTGAATCCCACCGCGGCGCGGGCCGCGAGCACGTCGACGACCATGTGGCCGACATTGTGCCGGTTGCTCGCGTACTGCGGCCCCGGGTTGCCGAGACCGACGACGAGCAGCTGATCGTCCACTTACTCCGCGGGGGCGTCCTCGGCAGCAGTCTCCTCGACCGGCGCCTCCGCGGCAGCGGTCTCCTCCGCCTCCGGCTCCGCCGTCACCGTCTTGTCGCTGACCGTGAGCATGAGCAGCTCGGGGTCGTCGAGCAGGATCGCACCCTCGGGGAGCGGCACGTCGGCCGCGGTGACGTGCGTACCGGCCTCGAACCCGGTGATGTCGATGATGACCCGCTCGGGGATCTTCGTGGCCTCGACGTCGAGGCGGAGCGTGACCGCGTCCTGCAGCACCGTGGTCGACGGCGCGGGGATGCCCTCGATGTGTGCCGGGACCTCGACGTGGACGCGCTCGCCCTTCTTGACGACGAGGAGGTCGATGTGCTCGATGATCTGGCGCACCGGGTCGCGCTGCACGTCCTTGACGAGCGCGAGCACCTCGTCGCTCTCGACCGTCAGCTCGAGGACCTGGTTCGCCTTGCGCAGCAGCAGTGTCACCTGGTGCCCGGGCAGCGTCACGTGGCGGGGCGCGGTGCCGTGCCCGTAGACGACCGCGGGGATCTTGCCCGCGGCGCGGATCCGGCGCGCGGCGCCCTTGCCGAAGGAGGCACGCGCCTCCGCTTGGATGCGGTTGCTCAGCTCAGCATTCATGACGTCGTCTCGCTCTCCTTGTCGATCACGGCGCGGGCCGATTGGCCGCGCCCTCGCCTTGGTCGGTCGCCGAGTCTACCAGTCGCTCACGGGGGATTTGACGGTCATGAATGGTGGGGTACCGCAGCCCAAGCATGCTCACGACGGCGATCGCCTGCGTCCCGAGCATGAGCCACAGCGCGGAGCTCCAGTCGCCGCTGACGCTGTGGAGCCAGCCGAAGCAGATCGGTCCGAGGGTCGCGACGCTGAAGCCGATCGCCTGGACGAAGCCGGCGAGCGCAACGGTCTCGCCCTCGTCCCTGGCGCGCTCCCCGAAGAGGATGAGGCTCACCTGCTGGAGGAATGGCCCGAGTCCGAGCAGGGCGACCCAGAGCACCGTCGCCGCCTCCGGAGCGAGGAGGAGGCCGAGCGTGCCGATCGCCTGGGTCGTAATGCCGGCGATCGTGAAGCCGATCGTCGCGTGGCGGAGCCAGCCGAAGACGACGGTCGCGACGTTGATGACGATGCCCATGAGGCCGTAGAAGGTGAGGAGCAGACCCGCCTCCTCGATCCCGACGCCCGAGCGCTCCTGGAGGATTTGCGGCAGCCAGGCGAAGAGCGCGTAGACGGAGAAGGTGCCCGTGCCCATGATCCCGGCGATGCCCCACGCGAGCGGTGAGCGCACCAGGACGGCGAGGGACGGCTTCGGACCGGGCGGTTCGAGCTCTTCGGGGGCGACCGCGCGACCGCGTCGGCGCTGCAGGGTGATCGCGACGGGCAGCCACGTGAGGATCGAGACGACGGCGAGCAGTGCCCAACTGCCGAGGGCCAGCCGCCAGCCGAGCTCGGCCGCGATCAGCTGGGTCACGCCGCTGCCCATCCCGACGCTCGTCGCATACATGGCACCCATAACCGCGGTCATGAGCGGGATGTGGCGGGGGAACCAGCGCTTGACGAGTCCCGGCAGGATGACATTGCCGATCCCGCATGCGGCGAGCCCGATGAAGCTCGCGGCGATGAGCATGGGGGCAGTGTCGGCGGCGGCGCGCAGCACGTGGCTGATCGCGAGGACGCCGAGTGCGAGGATGCCGCTCCAGTCGAGGCCGAGGCGCCGGATGAGCATGGGCGCGAGCAGCCCGAAGACGGCGAAGCATGCGGGGGCGATCGAGCCGAGCACGGACAGGTCGGCGACCGTGAGGTCGATGTCGACGGTGACCCAGTCGACGATCGGCGAGAGCGCCGAGATGAGGACGCGGAGATTGAGCGTCAGCATCGAAATGATGACGACCCCGACCACGACGAAGGGGAGGGAGCGACGCACCGATCAAGTCTGCCCCACGCATTCCTCCCTCTCTGACGCCGACGGGGCGCCGAGGTGTCGAGGGTGCGTGTCCGGCGGGACACCCTCGGCACCTCGGCGCACCCTCGGCGGGGGTCCTAGGCTGGTGAGCGTGACGCAGGCGAACATCGGTGTGG
>Ga0182739_1001724_pt1 | contig 21899 bp, 21 predicted proteins | sample eDN5th30CBELigBY_FD_128873 | JGI IMG/M metagenome (GOLD analysis project Ga0182739, IMG submission 128873) | Enriched backyard soil microbial communities from Emeryville, California, USA - eDNA 5th pass 30_C BE-Lig BY (version 2) (version 2) | ecosystem: Environmental > Terrestrial > Soil >...
TGCTGTCCTCGGCGTTCCAGTTGTCGATCCACCGGCCGCGGCGCAACTCGAGCGCCGGGCGGGCGGGGGCGGAAACGGGGGCGCCGGGCTGGGCGCCTCCCTGCATCTGGGCGGTGTGCATCTGATCCGTGGTCATGCGATCTCCCGGGTCGTGGGGTCGGTTCCCCACTACAGTCCCAAACGCATGTTGCAACGGTGGGCAGCGAATGTTTCGATTGGCGAAATCGTGCTTCACGCCGTTCCGAAGATGCTGTGAGGACCGTGGGAGGGCCGGACGCGCGGCGGCCGGAACCGGGGTCCGCGGCCTGCCGCGCCCACGGCGGGGCCTGCCTCCACCGTGGGCGGGACACCGTGCCGAACGCGTTGACGGGGCCCGGGCGTGCGCCCGGGCCCCGTCAACGGAGGGAATCAGTGTTCGTCGTAATGGTCCCCATGCAGGGCATGGCGGCAATCGTCGTGGAGGTAGTCCACGTGGTCGTCATGCGGGACCGTCTCGTGCGTGCAGTCCGGGCCGCCGTGTTCGTGCTCGGCGACAGTGTGTTCCGCCTGGGTGTGTTCCGCTTGGGCTTCCTGGGCCATGGTGCCTTCTTTCATCTGCGCCGGGGCAACCCGGCATGGGCGTTTCCGTGCAGGTGCCGGCAGAATCAGTGGCCGTGGCGTGGGTGGCAACGCCTGGGACAACGCCGCCGCCCGGACCCAGGACCCATCGGCTGGCATCACACTGAAAATTAAGCACCCATCTTGGGCGGGCGGCAAGGGATGGGCGCCGGCGGCGGGCCCGGTGCCGCGCAGGCCAAGCCCGGCAGGAGGGGAGATACCCTAAACGCTATGAGCATCGAGAACAGCGCCCCTTCCACCGAGGTGCAGCCCCGTCCCGTCTTGGGGCGCCTGCCGAAGTATGCGGCCGGCAAGCCCCCCGCGCCCGTGGAGGGCCTGGCCGCCTACAAGCTGGCCTCGAATGAGAACCCGATGCAGCCGGTGCCCGCCGTCCTGGACGCGATCGCCGCCCAGACCGCCTACAACCGCTATCCCGATCCCTTGAGCACCAAACTGCGCGAGGCGCTCGCCGGCTTCCTGGACGTCCCGGCCGAGGACATCGTCACCGGCGCCGGCAGCCTGGGCGCGCTGACCCAGATCCTGGCCGGCTTCGCCGGGCAGAACGACGACGGCGTTCCCGACGAAGTCGTCTACGCCTGGCGTTCCTTCGAGGCCTACCCGATCTGCGTGGGCACGTGCGGCGCGGTCTCCGTGCAGGTCCCGCTGACCGCCGACGGCCGGCACGACCTGGACGCGATGGCCGCGGCGGTCAACGAGCGCACCTCCGTCGTGCTGCTGTGCACCCCGAACAACCCGACCGGACCCGTGCTGACCACCGCGGAAGTCGAGGGCTTCCTGGCGAAGGTCCCCCGCGACGTGCTGGTGGTCATCGACGAGGCCTACCAGGAGTTCGTGCGCAACCCCGAGGCGGTGGACGGGATCGAGATGTACCGCAGGCACCCGAACGTCGCCGTGCTGCGTACCTTCTCCAAGGCCCACGGCCTGGCGAACCTGCGCGTGGGCTACTCGGTCGCCCGGCAGCACATCACCCGGCACCTGCGCGTGGTCGCCACGCCGTTCGCGGTCTCCTCGGTCGCGGAGGACGCGGCCGTCGCATCGCTGGCCCACTACGGCGACGTCATGGAAAGGGTCCAAAGCCTGGTGGACGAGCGCACCCGCGTGGTGGCCGGCCTCAGGGAGCTCGGGTGGACGGTTCCGGAGGCCGAGGGCAACTTCGTGTGGCTGGCCTTGGGGAAGGGCGCGGAGGACTTTGCCCGGCTTGCGGGGGAGCACGCACTGTCCGTGCGCGCCTTCGCCAATGAGGGCGTCCGGGTCAGCATCGGCGAAGTCGAGGCCAACACGCGGTTCCTTGAGATTTGTAGCAAATATCCAAAGGGTCCGGGGCTTTCCTAGTCGCAATCCACCAAAAAGGGGTGCAATCAGGCCGATAGGCTAAAGGGGCATCCCACATATGCTCCCCAAGGAATGCATTCCCATGGAAGCATATTTCCTAGTGAAGGGCTTTGACGCATGACCTCCACCCGGCAGGATTCCGCCGCTCCGGACAGTGCCGCGCCCAGCGGCGCCCTTTTCCCGAACGCAGGCGATTCGGGCGCGGCGAACTCCGACACGGCAAGCCAAGGCATGGTGCAGCTGCTCGACCAGGACGGCGTCCTGGGCACGGATCCGGACTTTTCCGGCTACGTCGCGGACGTTGATGCGCAGATGCTGCGCGCGTTCTACCGCGACATGGCGCTGACGCGGCGCTTTGACCAGGAAGCGACCGCGCTCCAGCGCCAGGGCCAGCTGGCGCTGTGGGTGCCGTTGCGCGGGCAGGAGGCGGCGCAGATCGGTTCGGGCCGGGCCACGCGTGCCTGCGATTACATCTTCCCCACCTACCGGGAGCACGGCGTCGCGCTGACCCGCGACGTCGACTTCCCGCAGATGCTGCGCATCTTCCGCGGCATTTCCAACGGGGGATGGGACCCGCGGGAAAACAACTTCCACATGTACACGATGGTGCTCGCGGCCCAGGTGCCGCACGCCACCGGCTACGCCATGGGCGTCCAGCGCGACCAGGCCGGCTGGGACCGGGCGCGCCTGGAACGGGAGGGCACCGCCGTCGTGGCCTACTTCGGCGACGGCGCCTCCTCCGAGGGCGACGTGCACGAATCGATGGTGTTCGCCGCCAGCTACAGGTCCCCGGTGGTGTTCTTCTGCCAGAACAACCAGTGGGCCATCTCCGTGCCCACCCGCGTGCAGTCGCGGATTCCGCTCGCCGAGCGGGCGAAGGGCTACGGGTTCCCCGGCATCCGCGTGGACGGCAACGACGTCCTGGCGGTCCTGGCCGTCACCCGCTGGGCGCTGGAGCGCGCCCGCCGCGGGGAGGGGCCGGTGCTGATCGAGGCCTTCACCTACCGCATGAGCGCGCACACCACGGCGGATGACCCCACCAAGTATCGCCTCTCCGCGGAGGAGCAGGCCTGGGAGCCGAGGGACCCGCTGGTCCGCCTGGAGAAGCATTTGCGTTCGGCGGGCCACGCCGATGACGCGTTCTTCGGGGAGGTCGCCCGCGCCGGGGACGAGATGGCCGCGCGCGTGCGGGAGGAGGCGCTGGCGTTCCCGGACCCGACGCTGGAGGACTCGTTCAACAACGTCTACGCCGAAGCGCATCCCCTCATCGCCGAGGAGCTGCGCTGGCACAAGGAATACGAGGCCGGGTTCGCGCAGAACCATGCAGAGGCCGGCCAGGAGGACGCCCGATGACCACGATGACCATCGCGAAGGCGATCACGGCCGGCCTGCGCCGGGTCCTGGAGCAGAACCCCAAGTCCCTGCTGATCGGGGAGGACATCGGCAGGCTCGGCGGCGTCTACCGGGTTACCGAGGGCCTGCAGGCGGACTTCGGCGAGGACCGCGTGGTCGATTCCCCGCTGGCCGAGTCCGGCATCATCGGCACCAGCATCGGCCTGGCGATCCGCGGCTATTCCCCGATCGCGGAGATCCAGTTCGACGGGTTCGTCTTCCCCGGGTTCAACCAGATCACCACGCAGCTGGCCAAGATGCGCGCCCGTTCCGAGGGCCGTTTCGGCGCGCCCGTGGTCATCCGCATTCCGTACGGCGGCGGCATCGGTTCGATCGAGCACCACTCCGAATCCCCGGAGGCGCTTTTCGCGCACACCGCGGGCCTGCGCATCATGGCCCCGTCCAACGCCCACGACGCCTACTGGATGATCCAGGAGGCGGCCGCCTCCCAGGACCCGGTGATCTTCTTCGAGCCCAAGCGCCGCTACTGGCTCAAGGGCGAGGTCGACACCGAAAACCCGGCCTCCCCGGCCGCCAGCGCGCAGGTGGTCCGCCCCGGCACCGACGCCACGATCGTCACCTATGGCCCGCTCGTGCCGGTCGCGCTGGCCGCCGCCGAGGCCGCCGCCGAGGACGGGCGCAGCGTCGAGGTGGTGGACCTGCGCTCGGTGAGCCCGATCGACTTCGACGCGATCGTCGCATCCGTGGAGAAGACCGGCCGCCTGGTGGTCACGCACGAGGCCCCCACCTTCGGCGGAATCGGCGGGGAGATCGCCGCGCGCGTCTCCGAGCGCGCGTTCCTGTCCATGGAGGCCCCCGCCATCCGCGTCGGCGGCTTCCACATGCCCTACCCGGTCTCCAAGGTGGAGGACCAGTACCTGCCGGACATCGACAAGCTGCTCGACGCCCTCGACCGTTCGTTCGCCTACTAGGAGCATTCCGTGAGCACGTTCAACCTGCCCGACGTCGGCGAGGGCCTCACCGAGGCCGAAATCGTTTCCTGGAAGGTGCAGCCCGGGGACACCGTGGCCATCAACCAGGTCTTCGTCGAGATCGAGACCGCCAAGTCGCTCGTCGAACTGCCCAGCCCGTTCGCCGGCACCGTGACCGAGCTGTGCGCGGCCGAGGGCCAGACCCTGGAGGTCGGCCAGCCGCTGTTCGTCGTGGCGGAGTCCCCGGCAGCGCAGTCCGCCGCCGCGCAGCCCGCGGCCGCCCCGGCGCCCATCCGCTCGCACGAGACCGACCCGGAACCCGGCGTCGTCATCGACTCCCACGCGCTCGTCGAGGGTGCGGACGCCGGCGCGGCCCCGCTGGTCGGCTCCGGTCCCAAGGCCGACCCGGTCCGGCGCCGCCCCCGCCTCGGCCGGCCGCCGGCCCTGAAGGCGCCGGCGGCGAAGGCCCCGGCCACCACGACGCCGGTCGCCACCACGACGCCGGCGGCCGCGTCCGGCGCGGCGGGAGCGGCCGCCGTCGTGCGCTCGGCGGGACCGGCCATGGCCTCGATCCTCAACCGCGTGCTGGCCAAGCCGCCGGTGCGCAAGATCGCCAAGGAACTGGGCATCGACCTGAGCAAGGTGCCCGGCACCGGCGGCGGCGGCGAGGTCACCCGGGAGGACCTGATCTCCTACCAGGCCCAGCGCGAGGCGGAGCAGGCCGCGGCCCCGACGTTCTGGTCCCACGGCGAGCAGGAGGAGCGGATCGAGCGCCAGCCGGTCAAGGGCGTGCGCAAGGCCACCGCCAAGGCGATGGTCGAGTCCGCGTTCTCGGCCCCGCACGTGAGCATCTTCGTGGATGTCGACGCCTCGCGCACCATGGAGTTCGTGCAGCGGCTCAAGAAGAGCCGCGACTTCGAGGGGATCAAGGTCTCCCCGCTGCTGATCCTGGCGAAGGCGGTCATTTGGGCCGCCGCGCGCAACCCGAGCGTGAACGCGAGCTGGGTGGAGACGGAGAACGGGCCGGAGATCCACGTCAAGCACTTCATGAACCTGGGCATTGCCGCGGCGACCCCGCGCGGGCTGCTGGTGCCGAACCTGAAGAACGCGCAGGATTTGTCCCTGAAGGAACTGGCCATCGCCCTCAACGGGCTGGCGGCCACCGCCCGCGAGGGCCGGACCAGGCCGGCGGACATGCAGAACGGCACGCTGACGATCACCAACATCGGTGCCCTGGGCATCGACATCGGCACCCCGATCATCAACCCGGGCGAGGTCGCGATCGTCGCCTTCGGCACCATCCGGCAGAAGCCGTGGGTGGTCTCCGGGGAAGTCATCCCGCGCTGGATCACCACGCTGGGCGGCTCCTTCGACCACCGCGTGGTGGATGGAGACCTCTCCGCCCGGTTCATGGCGGACGTCGCCGCGATCATGGAGGAACCGGCCCTGCTGCTGGACTAGTTTTCCGCGCACGCTGTGTGGGCGGGTCCTCTGCATGAGGCGTTGGAAATTCAGACGTCGAACGTCTCAATCCGGCGATATTCTATATTTCCCAAGTCAAAGTGCGCCCCCTAGGCTGGAGGCGGCCCGGCAAATCCGGGCCCACGGCGAGGGCGCGGGAGGTGTGGAATATGGACATCCGCCAGCTGCGCTATTTCATCGCCGTTGCCGAGGAACGGCACTTCGGCCGCGCCGCCCAGCGCCTGCACATGGCCCAGCCTCCGCTGTCGCAGCAGATCAAGCAGCTCGAGGAGCAGCTCGGCACGCAGTTGCTGGTCCGCACCACCCGCAAGGTGGACCTCACCCCCGCCGGGCAGCTGCTGCTCGAGCGCTCCCGCACCCTGCTCGGGGACCTCGACGCCCTTGAGCAGGACGTGCGCCAGATCGGCCTCGGCGCCTCCGGCGTCCTGCGGGTCGGCTTCGCCGGAACGGCCACCTACCGGCACATGCCGGCCATCGTCCAGGCGGCGAGCGAGCGCCTGCCCGGGCTGCGCCTGAACGTGCAGGGCGAGATGCTGACCCAGCAGATGGAACTCGCGCTCGAGGAGCACAAGCTCGACGTCGCCGTGCTGCGGCCCCCGGTCAGTTCGGCCGACCTGGAGCTGAAGTTCCTGGAGCAGGACGAACTGGTGGCGGCGCTGCCGGCGGATTTGCCGCTGGCGGCGCGCGAACGCCTCGCCGTGGCCGACCTCGCGGGGGAGCGGTTCGTGGCCTACCCGGGCTTCTCCGTGGTCAACACCGTCTTCCACGAGGCGTGCCGGCAGGCCGGATTCCGCCCCAACGTGGTCCAGGAGGCGCAGGAAACCTCCACCCTGCTCTCCTTCGTCGCCGCGGGCCTGGGCATCGCGCTCGTCCCGGCCGCGCGGCGCATGTTCGGGCTCGAAGGCATCGTGTTCCGTCCGCTGGAGGACGCGCCCGTCGTCGGCCTGGCCGTCGCCTGGCGCAAGGACAACCGCTCCGCGCTCGTTGACAATTTCGTCGCCCTCTTCGACACCCTGCCCAGCCACCGGAAGGACGCCCCATGAAGATCGAACGGATCGAGGCGATCCCATACGCCATCCCGTACACCCACCCGCTGAAGTTCGCCTCCGGGGAGGTCGCCACGGCCGACCACGTCCTGGTCCGCATCCACACGGACGAAGGCCTCGTCGGCCAGGCCGACGCCCCGCCCCGGCCGTACACCTACGGGGAGACCCAGAAGTCGATCGCCGCGGTCATCGAGGACCTCTTCAGCCCCCAGGTCGCCGGCCTGGACCCGTTCGACCGCTCCAAGATCCACGCCGTCATGAACCGGACCATCAACAACCAGGTGGCCAAGGGCGCCGTCGACATCGCCCTCTGGGACCTGCTCGGCAAGGTCCTGCAAACCCCGGTCCACAAGCTCCTGGGCGGCTTCACCGATTCGATGCGGGTGTCCCACATGCTGGGCTTCCGCCCCGCGGCCGAACTGCTGGAGGAGGCGCGCAGCTTCGGCGAGCGCTACGGCATCACCACCTTCAAGCTCAAGGTGGGCCGCCGCCCGCTGGAGCTGGACGTCGAGGCCTGCCATGTCCTGCGGGAAGGACTCGGCGACGGCGTCGACATCTACCTGGACGCGAACCGCGGCTGGACCGCCAACGAGGCGCTGGAGGTGCTGCGCCGGACCGAGGGGCTGGGCCTGTCCCTGCTTGAGGAGCCCTGCGACGCGAAGGAGGCCATGAGCAGGCGCCGCCTCGTGGAGAAGTCCCCCATCCCGGTGGTCGGCGACGAGTCCGTGCCCACCGCCGGCGACGTGTCTCGGGAGCTGCTTTCCGGCGGCTGCAACGCCATCTGCATCAAGACTGCGCGCTCCGGCTTCACCGAGGCCCAGCAGATCCTGGGGCTGTGCACGGGACTGGGCGTGGACGTCACCATGGGCAACCAGATCGACACGCAGGTCGGTTCGCTGGCGACCGTCACCTTCGGTGCCGCCTTCGAGGCCACCAGCCGCCGGGCCGGCGAACTCTCCAACTTCCTGGACATGGCCGACGACCTCCTCGCCGACCCCCTCCGCATCCGGGACGGCCGCATCTTCGTGCGCACGGTCCCCGGCGTCGGCGCGGACGTGGACGAGGACAAGCTCGCGGCGTACCGTCTGGACCGGTAGCGGTCCCACCCATCCGACGACGGCGGTACCGTGCGCGCACTGCGCCGGCGCCGGCGCACCCCTGCGCATCCCGCCCCGCCCACTCATTCCGCCCCGCCCAACCGAAAGGCACCCGATGCTCTACCTCGCCCGCATGGACGTCACCTTCCCCGCCGACCTGTCCGCCGAGCGGATCGCAGACCTGCAGGCCGCGGAGAAGGAGTACTCGCAGGCGCTGCAGCACGACGGCCGGCTGGCCGGCATCTGGCGCGTGGTCGGCGAATACGCCAACCATTCGCTGTTCGACGTGGCCTCCAACGACGAGCTGCACCAGATCCTCAGTGGCTTCCCGATGTACGCGTACATGAAGATCAAGGTCACGCCGCTGGCCAAGCACCCCAACTCGATCCGCTAGCGCCGATACATATTCACAACGTCTCAATAGCGGGGGAATTGGTATTTCACGTGAGGCAATTCGGCCCCTAGATTGGAACAAACGCCACCGTGTGACGCGGAACACCGCCGAGCACGCACTGCGCCACCACGACGGACCGCCAAGACAGACGGACCACAAGACAAGGGAGTCGACATGAGCACCGACAAGGCAACCCTCACCGAAACCGACGGCACCGCGGCGGCAGCCGGCAACAAGGCCACCGAGCGCTTCCGTGAGTCCGGCAAGACGGCAGCGGTCCAGGCCTCTACCGAGCGCGTCAACCGGCTGGCCAGCCGCCTGGTCAAGGCCGTGAATGACGTCGTCCTCGAGGAGCACGTGACCTACGAGGAGTACAACGCGTTCAAGGCCTGGCTGATCAAGGTCGGCGAGGACGGCGAATGGCCGCTGTTCCTGGACGTGTGGGTGGAGCACTCCGTCGAGGAGGTCGCCAACGCCCACCGCAAGGGCAACAAGGGCACCATCGAGGGCCCCTACTATGTCCCGGGTTCGCCGGAGCACCAGACCCCGGCGACCATCGACATGCGCGAGGACGAGCCGGGCACCCCGCTGCTCTTCCAGGGCCAGGTCACCGGCACCGAGGGCAAGCCCTTGGCCGGGGCCAAGATCGAGGTCTGGCACGCGGACGACCTGGGCTTCTACTCCCAGTTCGCCCCGGGCCTGCCGGAGTGGAACCTGCGCGGCACCTTCATCGCCGACGCCGAGGGCCGGTTCCAGATCAACACGGTCCGCCCCGCCCCGTACCAGATCCCGACGGACGGCGCCTGCGGGCAGCTGATCCACGCCGCCGGCTGGCACGCCTGGCGCCCGGCCCACATCCACCTGAAGGTTTCCGCTCCGGGCCACGAGCTGCTCACCGCACAGCTGTACTTCCCGGGCGATCCGCACAACGCCGACGACATCGCCTCCGCGGTGAAGCCGGAGCTGATGCTCGACGTCCAGCCGGCCGAAAACGGCACGGGCCTGCAGACCACCTACGACTTCGTCCTGGACGAAGAAGCCTAGCCCCCGGCAGCGCACAACGACGGCGGCGGCACCCACACTGGGTGCCGCCGCCGTCGTGCCGGGCGGGGTCAGCGCCGGTCGGCCTCCCACTCCTCCAGCGTGATCCGCTTCAGGTGCAGGATCTCCCCGAGCGTGCCGTAGAGGCTGCCGCCCAGTCGGGACAGCGGGTCGATGCGCTCCGCGGCCGGGCGGCCGCGCTCGTCCAGCACGGCCTCGTCCACGGCGATGTGCCGGACCAGTCCGAGCACCAGGAAGGAACCTCCCACCGGCACCACCTGGTGCAGCGTGCATTCAAGGACGGCCGGGGAGTCCGCGACCCGCGGGGGAGCGACGACGGCGCTCGGCTCGGCACGGACGGAGGCCTCGGCAAACTCGCTGGTCCCGGGCGGGAAGTGGACCGCCGAGGCGTTGACTTCCCGCAGCAGCGAACGCGGAGCCAGGTTGACCACGAACTCGCCGGTGGCCTCGATGTTGCGCAGCGTGTCCTTGCGCGATTCGGAGGTGAACTGCACGATCCCCGGGTCGGAAGAAGCCACGGTGAAGAACGAATGGGGTGCCAGGTTGGTGTTGCCCGCCGCGTCCACCGTCGAGACCCAGGCGATGGGCCGCGGGATCACCAGCGAGGTCAGCAGGCGGTAGACGTCCCGGGTGGCCAGTGTTCCGGCGTCGTAGTCGATGCGCATGCAAGCATCACAGCACAACGGGCCGCCCACCGGCAGTGCGGCGGGCGGCCCGTTGCCAAGCGCGGGGCAGCAGGGTCCCTGCGTGGCGACGGAGTCGACACGAAAGGGCCTGCCCCGCGCGTCAGTTCGCGACCGTGAAGCGGCGGTTCTCGTGCCGCGGGTTTTCCAGCTCGTCCAGCACGGCCACGGCGAAGTCCTGGGTGGAGACCGAGTCTCCCGCGGGGGAGTCGGCCCCCAGCTTGTACTCGCCGGTCCGGGTGCCCGGGGCGATCATCGGGGCCGGGGCAAGCATCGTCCAGTTCACGCCGGAGGCGTCGCGGTAGGCGTCCAGGACCCGGCTCATGGCCTCGGCCTCGGGCTTGTAGGCCTCCGGGAACCCTTCGGTATCCTTCAGTTGCACGCCGTTGACCTCGGTGGCGCCGGCCCCGCCGACGATGAACACGCGGGCCTTGACCAGCGTCTCGGCGATGTCCTCGTGGGCCGCGACGAACGGCTCGTGGGATTCGCCGGTGCGCGACGGCGGGATGGCGAAGACGACGACGTCGTGCTCGCCGGCGATCTCCTTGTAGGCCTTGCGATCGCCGAGCTCGGCGGCGCGGGCGGCGGCGCCCTCCACCCCGGAACCCGAGCGGGTGACGGCGGTGACCTGGTGGCCGCGGCTCAGGGCCTCGGCGACGATCTGGCTGCCGACCATGCCGGTGCCTCCGTAGACTGCGATCTTCATGGGTGCGTCCCTCTCTGTGGAAATGTGCACTGCTGGGGTGGGGTTGCCGGGGACCGGCTCCCGGCAATGGTATCCATTTGAAACTAAGTACTGCAAAGAAATAGACTTTCCCCGTGGATACCATTGCGCCGACCGTGCAGGCTTTCGACGTCATGCAGGCCGACTGCCCCTCGCGGGTGGTGCTGCAGCGCATCGGGGACAAGTGGACGCCCCTGGTGTTCCAGGCGCTCAAGGACGGTCCGCGCCGGTTCTCCCAGGTCAGCGCGGCGGTGGGGCGGGTGACGCCGAAGGTGCTGACCCAGACGCTGCGCACGCTCGAGCGCGACGGACTCATCGACCGCCGTGTCTACGCGGAGGTCCCGCCGCGCGTGGAGTACGCACTGACCGGCCTCGGCCGGACCCTGCTGGGCCCGCTGGACGCCGTGCGCGTGTGGGCGGAGGCCAACGCCGCCGGCATCCTCCAGGCGCGCGCCGCGTACGACGCCCGCGGGGAGGGGCAGCCGGCCGGCTAGCGGCCCGCGATCGCCTCCCGCAGTACCGGGGCCAGCCGGCGGACGCCCTCGTGGATCTTGTCCGCGGCCACCGCGCTGAAGGCCAGCCGCAGCTTGTTGCTGGGCCCGCCGGCGGGGGAGAAGGCGGCGCCGGGGATGAACACGACGCCGGCGTCGATCGCCGGCCGCAGCAGCGGGTAGGTGTCCACCCCCTCCGGAAGCGTCACCCACACGAAGAAGCCGCCGTCCGGCGTCGTCCATTCCACGCCCTCGGGCATGTGCTCGGCCAGCGCCGCCAGCAGCGCGGCGCAGCGCTCGGCGTAGAGCCCGCGGTAGGCGGCGATCTGCCCCATCCAGTCATGCCCGTCCAGGTAGTGGCTGATCAGCATCTGGTTCAGCGTCGGCGGGCAGAGGGTGACCGCCTCGCTGGCCAGGTAGAAGCGCCGCTGCAGGTGCTCGGGCACCAGCGCCCAGCCGATGCGCAGGCCGGGGGCCAGGATCTTGGAGAAGGAGCCGAAGTAGATGACATCGTGCGGGTTGTCCGCGCGCAGCGGCACGTTCGGGGTGCCCCGGAACTTGAGCAGCCCGTAGGGGTTGTCCTCCAGGACCAGGATCCCGGCGTTGCGGCAGATGTCCACGATGCGCTGCCGGCGTTCCGGGGCCAGCGTGATGCCGGAGGGATTGTTGAAGCTGGGAATCGTGTAGAGGAACTTGATGGAAGCGCCCTCCGCCTGGAGCTGCGCGATCCGGGCCTCCAGCTCCTCCGGGACCAGTCCGTGGGCGTCCATCCTGACCGGTTCCGCGCGGACCTCGTAGGACTCGAAGGTGTTCAGCGCCCCCACGTACGTCGGGTCCTCGCAGAGCACCACGTCGCCCGGGTTGGTGAAGACCTTGCAGGCCACGTCCTGCGCGGACTGCGATCCGGTGGTGACCACCACGTTCTCCGGCAGGGCGTCCATGATGCCCTCGTGCGCCATGACCCGGCAGATCTGTTCGCGCAGCAGGTCGGTGCCTTGCCCTCCGCCGTACTGCAGGGCGGTGAGGCCCTGCTCGGTGATCAGCTTGTAAGCCATGGCGCCCAGCTTCTCCAGCGGGAGCGACTGCAGGAACGGGTTGCCGCCGGCGAGGGAGACCAGGCCGGGGCGCATGGAGATGTCGAAGACGTCCCGCACCGCGGACTGCTTGATGTTGGCTGCCCGGTCGGAAAACAGGTGCTGGTGCCGGTGCGCGGCCTCGGCGCGGGCGATGGAGAGGTCCGCTTCGGTGGACAGCGGCTGCGCGGGGAATCCTGGCGTGGTCATGGTCGCATGATAGCAACGGAAGTTCACCAATGGGCAACACTTGTTTTCCATCGGTTTGTCCGCGGAGGCGCGGACCGCCGTCCCAAGCCGTCCCGGGCCGGGATCAGGCGGCGCTACTTCTGGCTCATGAACTCCTCGATCGGGGTCCCGTCGATGAGGATCACGGATTCCTTGACACTGGCGGCGGCCTGCGCCGTGTACTTCAGCTGCGCCTGGATGCGCGGGTCGTCGCAGGTGCCGCCGGAGACGGGCCGGCCGGTGAGCTTCACCGTGACCGTGCCGTTCCTGGTCGAGGAGGAGACGTATTTCAGCTCCGACTGGTACAGCGCGTTGACCAGGCCCGTTGAACCGTACTCGCGGTCCTTGTCGGCCAGCAGGTGGGTGATGGCCGCCTCCACCGGGTCGGTGTATTCCACCGGCTCGCTGACCGTCGAAACCAGGCTGTCGCCGCAGCCGATTTCCAGGCCGGACGTCCCGGCGTCGCCCACCGCCACGTAGAAGATGCTCAGGGGACTGGTGGTCGGGGTCCCGGTGGAGGACGGCGTCGGGCTGCCGGTGGCCGGGCCGGCCGTGCCGGCGGTGGCGGGGCCGGCCGTGCCGGCGGTGGTGGGGGCGGTTGCGCCGGTGGTTGCGGGGCTCACGGAGGCCGGGCTGCCGGTGGTCCCGTCGCCGGGTTCCGAGGGGGCGCAGCCGGCCAGGGCAAGGGCCAGGAAGGCCGCCGCGCTGAAGGCACCCACTTTGGGGGCGGCTCCGCGGCGCGGCATGCCCTTGCGGAAAACCGCGCCGTTGTGGAAAACGGTGCCGTGGCGGAAGGGGGTGTGGGAAGTCATGACGGGCTCCTCGGGTGGGTGATGACTTCTCGATACACCCTTGGGCCCGCTCCCACAAGGTCCCGGTCGGGGTCCCGGCGGGACCCCCTCAAGGGCCCCGCCGGGGCGCGGACCTACCGCCGCCGCAGGCGGTTGCGCTCGAACTGGGCGGCCAGGCGGACCGGGGCATTCTGGGCCCCGTAGCCCTCGTAGCCGTGCCGGCGCTCCACGACCTCGAGGAACAGGTTCCCGATGGTCTCCGTATAGAAGTGGAGGAACTCGCCGTCCCCGTCCCGTTCGTAAAGCAGGTTCAGTTCCTGGAGCGTGGCCAGCGTCTGCGCATCCAGCGGGTAGCGGGCCGCGAGGTCCTCGTAGTAGTTCTGCGGGACCTGCAGGAAGTGCATGCCGGCGGCGACGGCCCGGCGGGCGACGGCCAGGATGTCGGAGGTCTGGAAGGCGATGTGCTCCGGGTAGGACTGGGGGCCGGACGCCGCGTCCTCCAGGACATGCGGCACGATGTTCAGGGCCAGGCGCACGGATCCGTCGGCGGTTCGCATGACCTGGCTGCGCACCAGGCCCATCGGGCTGGGGACCTCGGTCGCCGGGCGGGTTTCCAGGCGCAGCACGCTCTCGTAGAACAGCACGGCCTCGTCGAAGGACTGCCACGGCTGGGCCAGGTTCACGTGGTCGACCCGGGTCAGCAGGTCGCCCGTAGTGCCGGAATCGCCGGCGCCGAACTCCTCGACCCAGGCCGGCCGCTGCGCGGTCGGGGCGAAGAACACCTCGGTGCCGTCCGGGGCGCTGACCCCGCGCAGCTCCTGCTCGTCGGCGGTGTTGTGGCGTGCGACCGGGCTGGCCTTGAGGCCGACGGCGCGCTCCACGGCGCCGCTCGGGTCCCCCACCTGGAAGCCCAGTCCGGAAATTGCCGGGGCGGCACCGCCGGCCCGCTGGCCGTTGAGGATGACGCGCACCTCGCCCTGCGCCCACAGCTGCACGGGCTTGCGGCGGTGCTGGCCGCAGAACCCGAAGCCCAGCTGGGCGAGCATCCGGGCCACGGATTCGGGCTCGTCGGTGCGGATCTCGGCGTAGTCCAGGCCCGCCGGGGGGCGGACGTCGGGCATGGTGCGCAGCTCCATGGGGTGGTTTTCCCCGCGCAGTCCGGCGGCGGCGCGGTCCTGGAGCCACAGCAGCGAGCGCAGGCCGTCGACGGCGGTGCGTTCGACGTCGGACTGGCGGAAGACGTCGTTGAAGATCTCCAGCGAGACCGGCCCGTCGTAGCCGGAGCGGACCAGGTGCTTCATGAAGGCGACCATGTCGAAGCCGCCCTCACCCGGGAACACGCGGTAGTGGCGGCTCCAGGAGAGGATGTCCATCGAGAGCACCGGGGCGTCGGCGAGCTGGACGAAGAAGATCTTGGCCGCGGGGATGTCCTCGATGCCGGACGGATCGTCGCCGCGGGAGAGGATGTGGAAGCTGTCCAGGCACAGGCCGACGGCGGGGTGGTCCACCTTGCGGACGATCTCCCAGGAATGCCCGTACGTGTTCACGAACTTCCCCCAGGCCAGGGCCTCGTAGGCGATGCGGACGCCGTAGGATGCCGCGAGGTCGCCGAGCCGCCGGAGCTGCTCGGCGGCGAGGCCGTCGTCGTCGATCGTGGCCGTGCCGACGTTCGAGCACAGCAGCATGGTGTCGATGCCCAGGCGGTTCATGAGCCGGAACTTCGCCTCGGCCCGGCGCAGGTTCTCCAGCAGGGCCGCCTCCTCCACGCCCTCGAAGTCGCGGAAGGGCTGGTAGAGGTCCAGGGTCAGGCCCAGCCGGTCGGCGCGGGCCCGGATCTCCTCCGGGGAGAGCGGGGAGACCAGCAGGTCCTGCTCGAAGATCTCGATCCCGTCGAAGCCCGCGCGGGCGCAGGCGAGCATCTTGTCCTCGAGCGTGCCGCTGATGCAGACGGTGGCGATGGAGGTGCGCATGTTCTACAGGCCCCGTTCCAGCATGTCCAGGAAGTGGGTGCGCATGCGCGCGGGATCGGGTTCCAGGCCGGTGATCAGCCGGAAGGCGTCGACGGCCTGGCCGACGGCCATGTGGCCGCCGTCCAGCGTCGCACAGCCGCGGGCGCGGGCGGCCTTGAGCAGTTCGGTCTCGACGGGGCGGTAGACGACGTCGGCCACCCAGTGGCGGGGCTCGAGCAGTTCGGGGTCGACCGGCAGTCCGGGATGCTGGTGCATGCCGACCGGGGTGGCGTGGACCAGCCCGTCGGCCGCGGCGAGTTCGGCGGGGACGTCGGCCGTGGAACGTCCCTCGATGACCCGGTCCGGGAAGTACCCGGAAAGCGCCTCGGCCCGCTCGGCGGACCGTGCGGGGTCGAGGTCGACCAGGACCAGGTGCCGCACGCCCAGCGAGAGCAGCGCATGGGCGACGGCCGATCCGGCTCCGCCGACGCCGATCTGCACCACGCGGTCCAGCTTCGCCTCCGGGAGTCCGGTGACCAGCCCGCGGCCGAAGCCGGAGCCGTCGGTGTTGTAGCCGTGGAAAGCGCCGTCCCGGATGACGACGGTGTTCACGGCCCCGAGCCGCTGGGCATCGGGGTCGATGACATCCAGGTGCTCAAGGACCAGTTGCTTGCACGGGTGGGTGATGTTGAAGGCGTTGAAGCCGAGGTCGCGGCCGGCCCGCAGCAGGTCGCCCACGTCCGTGCCGGGGCGCTTGAGTTCCAGCAGGTCGATCGGACGGTAGAGGTAGAGGAGGCCGTGGGCGGCGGCTTCGGCCTCGTGCATGGGGGGAGTGAGCGAGGGGGTGACGCCATCGCCAATCAGGCCGACCAGATAGGACTCTTCGAGAGTGCTCACGTTTCTTCCATCTCCAACACAACTAGAACCGGACGAGGAAGCGCGCTGGCGGCGCCACCGCCCGAAAGGGCCTCTGCAACCCTGCCTTTGCAAATTTATGAAAGCGGTTGCAGATAGTTTTCATTTCGAGTGTATCCTGAATCACGCGGATGGCCCAGCCCTCAAAGTACCTGAATGTCCGCTCCCCGGAAATGCCCGCGGGCTCGGGAAGAAGCTGCGCTGATACTGTCATACTTGCCTGCAACCGATTGCACTCCGAAAGCGTGATGAGCCCATGGCCCGAGCCACCCTCCGAGACGTCGCACAGAAGGCGGGGGTCTCCGCGTCCACCGTTTCGCGGGTCTTCAGCAGGCCGGAGATGGTGGCGGCCGACGTGCGCGACCGCGTCGAGGAGATCGCCCGGGAACTGCGCTACATCCCCAACCCGATCGCGCGCGGCCTGGCCCGGCAGCGGACCGGGAACCTCGGCGTGATCGTTCCGGACATCGCCAACCCGTACTTCACGCCGCTGGTGAAGTCCCTGCAGTCCGATGCCCGGGCGCGCGGATGCAACGTCTTCGTCGCGGACACCGACGAACACGCCTCCCGGGAGCGCGACCTGGGGCTCGCCCTGTCCCAGCAGGTCGACGGGATCGTCCTCGCCTCCCCGCGCATGGGCGACGACGAGGTGCGGGCCCTGGCGGCGGATGTCCCGCTCATCACCATCGGCCGCCTGGTCGACGGGGTCTCCGGGGTGGGTACCCCGGCCGACAACGGCATCCGGCAGGCGGTGGAACTCCTCGCGGCCCAAGGCCACCGGCGGATCGCCTACCTCGACGGGCCGCCGCAGTCCTTCGTCGCGGCCCAGCGCCGCGGGGCAACGCTGGGAGCGGCCGAGGAATTCGGCTGCTCCGTGGAGGTCTTCGGCCCCTTCCAGACCGTGGTCAACGCGGGCCGGCGTGCGGCGGACCTGGTCCTGGCCTCGGACGTCACCGCGGTCATTGCCTACAACGACCAGATCGCGTTCGGCTGCATGGCCCGGCTGAAGGAGTGCGGCCGGCGCGTGCCCGAGGACTATTCGATCATCGGCATCGACGACAGTTCCGTCGCCGAGTACTGCGATCCCCGGCTCACCACGGTCAGGGTGCCGATCGTGCAGGCCGGCGCCCTGGGGCTGGACATCCTGTGGGGACTGATGAACTCCCCGCGGGACCGGACCCCGATCGTGCAGGAACTCGAGGCGGACCTGGTGGTCCGCCGCAGCACCGCGGCACGCTAAACCGGTACCGCGGCACGCTAAACCGGTACCGTTGCCCGATTTCCCGGCCTACGCTCAAGGGCATGACGGGAAGCAGCGCCCACCCCGGCAATGAACACGGGGATTCCACGCCGGACGGTATGCGGGAGATGGAAACCTCGGTCCGCACCGACTTCCACGACGCCATGTCCTACGGGCGCTACCTCGACCTGGACAGCATCCTGCATGCCCAGCACCCGCGCAGCGAGCCGGCCCACCACGACGAGATGCTGTTCATCATCCAGCACCAGACCAGCGAGCTGTGGCTCAAGCTGGTCCTCCACGAGTTGCGGGAGTCCCGCCGCCTGCTGGACGCGGACAATCTGGGCAAGGCCCTCAAGTGCCTGGCCCGGGTCAAGGCGATCCAGCGGACCCTCACCGAGCAGTGGTCGGTGCTGGGCACCCTCACCCCGCGCGAGTACGCCCAGTTCCGCGGCTCCCTGGGCAGCTCCTCCGGTTTCCAGTCCTGCCAGTACCGGGCCGTGGAGTTCATCCTGGGAAACAAGCACCGCCGCATGCTCGAGGTGTTCACGAGCGAGCCGGAGGCCCACCACCTGCTGGCCACCCTGCTGGAGGAGCCCACCGTCTACGACGCGTTCCTGCGCGCGCTGGCCCGCGCCGGCTACCCCGTCCCGCAGGACATCCTGGACCGGGACGTGAGCCGGCCCTGGGTCCTGCGCGGGGACCTGGTGCCCGTCTTCCGGCAGATCTACGAATCCGAGGACACGCCGTGGGGCTTCTACCAGGCCTGCGAGGACCTGGTGGACCTGGAGGACAACTTCCAGGCCTGGCGCTTCCGCCACATGCGCACGGTGCAGCGGACCATCGGCTTCAAGCCCGGCACGGGAGGCTCCTCCGGCGTGGCCTTCCTCAAGCGCGCCCTGGACCTGACCTTTTTCCCCGAACTGTATGCCGTCCGCACCGAGATCGGCCGTTGACCCCCGTGCCTTCCGCAAAGGATCCCGTGATGACCCCACGCTCCACCCCCGCCACCGCCGCTCCGGCGGCAGCACTGGACGCCGCCGACCCGCTGGCCCGCTTCCGCGGGCGCTTCCTCGACCCCGCGGGGGAGAACATCGTGGCGTACCTCGACGGCAACTCCCTGGGACGGCCGCTGGCCGGGACGCCGGAGAAGCTGGCCGCCTTCATCGGCACCGAGTGGGGCGGGCGGCTGATCCGCCGCTGGGATGAATCCTGGATGCAGGAACCCCTGCGGCTGGGCGACCGGCTCGGCGAGGTGATCCTAGGGGCGGGACCGGGGCAGACCGTTGTGGCGGATTCCACCTCGGTGATGCTCTACAAACTGCTGCGGGCAGCACTTGATGCCTCTCCGGGCCGCGACGAGATCGTGGTGGACCGGGACAACTTCCCCACCGACCGGTTCCTCGTCGAGGGAATCGCCGCCGAACGCGGTGCCCGCATCCGGTGGATCGAACCCGACCCGAAGGCCGGTGTCCGTCCCGGGGACGTCACCGCCGCCGTCGGCCCCTCCACGGCGGTGGTCGTGCTGAGCCACGTCGCCTACCGCTCCGGATTCCTCGCCGATGCCGCCGCCGTCACCGGCGCCGCGCACGACGCCGGCGCGCTGGTCCTGTGGGACCTGTGCCATGCGGCCGGGGCGGTTCCCGTCCGCCTCGACGAGTGGGGCGCGGACCTGGCCGTGGGCTGCACCTACAAGTACCTCAACGGCGGTCCCGGCGCCCCCGCCTTCGGCTATGTGCGCACCGGCCTGCAGCAGCGGCTGCAGCAGCCGCTCTGGGGCTGGATGGGCGCCGACGATCCGTTCGGCATGTCCGCCCACTACCGGCCCGCCGGTGACGTCCGCCGCTTCCTGACCGGAACACCGCCGATCCTGGCGATGCAGCCGCTCAAGCACATGGTCGAGCTCATCGCCGAAGCCGGCATGGACGCGGTGCGGGCGAAGTCGGTGCTGCTGACCGAACGGGCGATTGCCCTGACCGAGGAGCTGCTGGTTCCCCTCGGCGTCGAACTCTCCAGCCCCCGGGATCCGGCCGAGCGCGGCTCGCACGTCACGATCGACCACCCGCGCTTCCGCGACGTCGTCGCCCTCCTGTGGGAACGCGGCGTCATCCCGGACTTCCGGCCTCCACACGGGCTGCGGATCGGGCTGTCCCCGCTGAGCACCTCCTTCGCTGAACTCCAGGCCGGAATGGAAGCCATCCGCGAGGCCCTCCTCGAACTGGGCTGACCACCCCCGATCCACGGAACCGGCAGCGGGGCGCACGTACTGTGGGTCCCGGATCGCTCCGGCCCGACGACGGCCCGGCTTCCGGGCCGGGTCAGCGGGCCAGCAGCCGCTCCAGCAGGTCCCGGCAGGCGCGGTAGGCCGGTTGGGCCGGATCGATCACGGCGAAGTGGTCACCCGTTGCCTCATGCAGTTCCGCCGGGTCCCCGGCCGCCCGGGCCGCCGCGACGTAGCCGGCCGAGAGGTCGAAGGGCACGTGCGCGTCCGAGCGGCTGTGGACCGCATGGACGGGAGTCCCGATGGGCAGCGCCTGGAGGGGGTCGGCGAGGACGAAGGCATCGGGAAGCGCGTCGGACGATCCGCCCATGAGGTTCGCGGCCGCCCCGTCGCTGAGGTTCTGCCGTTCGGCGGCCGCGAGGTCGAGCAGGCCGGCCTGGCTCACCACTCCGGCCAGGCGCACCTGGGGATCGGCGCCCGGAGCGCCCGGCGGAAGGGTGTGGCGTCCGGCGGCCCAAACCGCCAGGTGTCCGCCCGCGGAATGCCCCAGGGCCACGACCCGCCGCAGGTCCAGGCCGTACGGACCCGCCAGGCCGGCCAGGTGGTCGATCCCGGCGGCCACGTCCTCGAAGGTCTGCGGCCATCCGCCCGCGCCGGGGGCCCCGTCACTGCCGGCCCGGCGGTACTCGAGGTTCCACACGGCCAAACCGTGCCCCACCAAGTCCCGGGCCAGCGGCGCGCCGAGGTCCGCGGTGTACCTGTCGCGCCAGTACCCGCCATGGATGACCACCACCACGCCGCGCGGGCTTCCCGACTCCGGAAGGTACAGGTCCCCCCACTGATCCGGGGCGGAACCATAGGGCAGCCGCCGCGGTGTCCCCGCGAATGCCTTCCGGGCCATGGCACGCCCCTCCTTCCTGGACCGCTTCCCTTGAACACTACCGCGCGCAAAAGGAGGCAGCCGGCTGTCCTTCCGGTTCCGGGCGGCGGTTCCCTCAGGCCCCGGCGCCGGGGGAGACGGTCAGGCCCGCGCCGGCACCGCGGCCCCGGCGTCGAGCAGGCGCAGCGCCGCGGACAGTTCGTCCACCGGCGCCTGGCCCGGAGCGGACGCCTCGCCCACCATCCCGAAGGTCGCCGCCGAGCCGACCAGTCCGCCCGCCAGGCGCGAAACCATGCCCAGCTGTCCCATGGACATCGTGATGAGGGGGCGGTCCGCGTGTTCCTCGTGCATCTCCCGCGTGGCGTCCAGCATCGTCAGCACGTCCGCCGCCGAACGTGGCATCACGGCGATCTTGCAGACGTCGAACCCGGCCTCCTGCATGGCGCGCAGCCGCGCGACGATCTCCCCGCGGGCCGGCGTCGTGCCGAAGTCGTGGTAGGAGGCGACCACCGGGACGCCGTGGGCGCGGGCCGCGGCGAGGACGCGTTCGACGGCGGCGCCGTCGCGTTCGTACTCCACGTCCACCAGGTCAACCAGCCCGGACGCGGCGAGGGTAGCGTTGAGCGTTCCGTAGGCCTCCGCGGAGATCTCCGCCGCACCGCCCTCCGCCGAAGTGCGGCAGGTGAACAGCAGCGGGGTGTCCGCCAGCCGCGCGGCGAGTTCCCGCCCGGCGGCCAGGACGGCGTCGAGGTCCGCGAGTGCCCCGAAGTGGTCCACGCGCCATTCGACGATGTCCACGCCGCGTCCGGCCAGGGCGCCGGCCTGTTCCAGCAGCGCCGCGGGGGTGCGGCCGGTGACGGACACGATGATCTTGGGCAGGCCTTCGCCGATGGCGATGCCCTTGACGTGGACGGGCGTGATGGAAACGGGCGAGACGGAAGCGGGCATCGGGTTCTCCTTGGATCGGGGGTGGCGCCAACGGCGCCATGCGGGCAGGCGGCCTCCCGCCGGGGAGGCCGCCTGTCGGTGAAACGGGGGGAGGGGTTACCGGACGTCCAGCTGCTTCAGGTCCAGCGTGCTGGTCTCCTTGCCCAGGAGGGAGCAGACGCCGGAGACCACCAGGGCGGTGCAGGCGAAGACGGCCACGTGAATCCAGCCGGTGGAGCCTTCGCCCTCGAGGGTCTTGGCGATTGCCGGGGCGAAGCCGCCGATCATGTAGCCGATCTGGGTGCCGATGGCGACGCCGGTGTAGCGGACCCGGGAGGGGAACATCTCGGTGTAGAGCGAGGACTGGATGCCGTTGGCGGCGCCGCCAACCACGCTGACGACCACCGCGGCGACGAGGACCA
>Ga0182739_1001726_pt1 | contig 21874 bp, 13 predicted proteins | sample eDN5th30CBELigBY_FD_128873 | JGI IMG/M metagenome (GOLD analysis project Ga0182739, IMG submission 128873) | Enriched backyard soil microbial communities from Emeryville, California, USA - eDNA 5th pass 30_C BE-Lig BY (version 2) (version 2) | ecosystem: Environmental > Terrestrial > Soil >...
CCATGACCCGGACAACCGGGAACAGATTCTGTGCTTTGTCTATCGCAGCCCGGACGGCGATACCAACGGCGGCCAGCGCAGGCCCGCGCAATTCCAGCGGCTTCAGTTGAACGCCGATTTCCGCGCCACGGGATTGGTCGGAGAGCTGCTGCCGTTTCCCTATATTCCCGCCTATGACCACGATCCGGCATTGGTCTCTATCTGGTTTGCCGATACCTTGCTGAGCCCCGACAAGCTTGTCTCTTTTCTTTGCAACACGGATAACGTGCGCGGAACCCTGGGTACGGAGGTGGATCTTGCGCCGTGGCTGGCCGCCTTCAAGGCGAACCCCAGCCCCGAGGCAGCACCATCCGTCAAACATACCATTCGCCTGGAAGACATTACGGACCAACACGCTGTGGGACTCGACGGCAAGAATGTCCCCTGGTCGGAATACATCAACAGCGCGCGCCTGCCGACGACCGCTGACATGAGCATGGCTCAGGGACCGGGCAGCGCACGGCTGATGGTTGCGCTGCATGATCCGGTGGGACTGGCGAGTGAACTCAATCACCGCATCGATAGTGTGCTCAAGCAATGGAACGCATACAACCAGGATGCGGCCCGCTTGCGGTGGGTCAGCGGTGTGATCGAGACGCTGGGCGACAACCTGGCCCGGGAGGTCGAGCTCCAGACGTTCTCCAATGATGCGGTGGGCAGCGCGCTACCTCCGGGCACGACCGGCGGCGCGGCGAATGCCGCACGCGATTACGCCTATAGAAAGGGGCTGGCGGCAAAACGCGATCTGTTCAGGGAAGCGGTAGATCAAAAGGCTCGGGCGGAGTTCCTTGAGAAGGATGATCCTACCGTGGCCCATTATCAACAGCAGCTGGATGCCGCGGCGGCCGACCTCTTGCCGTGGGGCCAAGCCTATGCCGGTCCGGGCGCGCTGCCATGGAGCCTTCGCAAACTTTACGATTGGGAGGATGCACACTGTTTTGTGGCTGGCCGGGCCGCCGTTGTACGCACCGTCCATGGCTTGATCTGCAGTGCCGCAGGCACGCAAGAACTTTCCCGCCAGTTGACGCCCAGCGGGCCACGCGAGGGGAGTCTGCTGGGTCTCGCCCTGCTTGGATATCCCAAGATTGGTGCCTGGGCCACGGTGCGTCAGGTGCTGGAGACCACGACCGATCAATTGGCCAACAAGGCGTTAAAGGACCTGGGCACCCTAGTCAAGGAGATCAAGCCCGATGCGGCGTCCCGCCAACTGACTGCGTTGGCGATGCTGTCATTGACGAAAGGGCAGAATCCGATGGCGACCCAGGCACTCTGGAGCAGCCGATACGCCGCCATGTTTGAGGTTGCGGAGGGCCAACTTGCCAGCCCGGTGCAAATTGCCACCCGAGACGTTCCGGACCTGCTGCGGCGCGAGGCCAACCTTGCCGGCACGGTCAACTTCCGTTTGACCGCAGTGGCCCAAGGGGCCAAGGATCAGATCACCGTAATACGGCTAGTGTCCGCGCTCGAGGAAGTGGATCAGGCCGAGGTTCGCGAACTGGTGCCCAGGCTTACGTCGAGGTTGTCGCTTTGGCACGGGACCAAATTGGGCCTGGGCGGCCTGAGCGTACTTACTTCCGTGACAAATACCGCTGCGGCGTTCAACCAGTTCACAACGGGCGACCAAACTGCGCTGGTCAACAGTTTGAACGCTACTGGGAACTTGCTGGGTTTGGGCGGAGGGGGCAAAGGGCTTGCGTCCGCGGTATTGGCCCGGCAGCGGGATCTGGCGGCGTTAAGCGGCAAGGCTGCTGAGGCGGAGGCGCTCAAGAAGCTGGCGGATCAGGCGGATCGTTGGGCGATCGGTTTGGTGGCGGGGGCTTCGTTGGTGATGGCGCTTAAAGATTGGAATGCAAGAGATAAGCAAGGGCAGATCGAAAGGAGTGTTACGAACGTTGGGATTGCGCTTCAAGGCGCATCGGCTGGAGTCGGATTTTCCTATCTCGGCGCAAAGATGTGGACGCGAGAGATAACTCAGTTAGGAGGAAAATTAGCACTGCAAAAAGCCGGACAGGCTGTCTTGTTCGGCGCATTGGAGCGAACAGTAATCTGGTTTGCCGATGCGCCAGTGGCCTTGATCATCGCTGCATTGCAGCTCGCCTACACGTGGAACCAAGCCCGTGCCGATAAGGCCAAAGTCGCAGACTGGATCAGGCGAGGATGCCTGGGCCTTGATCCGACGCTTGATGGTACGGCGGAGCAAAAGAGGTATTACGAGTTGTTCCTCAAGCCCAGGATAGACGCCAGTTATAAGGTTGGCAACATTATGCTGGAGGGCGTTCTTCCGAGCGTTGGGCTTCCGCGGCCTCAACGCGATGTTGCCATCGTGCTGCCGGGATGGCAGCCACAAATCAGTGCATATGCGCTTACACAGCATGTAGCGTTTGGTCTGATTACCGAAAGCGCTTTCAGCGACCCTGCGAAAGTCGAGGTCAAAGCGGGCAACGGCTATCTGCGTTTGGAAGCTCACAACCTGTTCGGCAATACGGTGGTGCGCTATTGGCCCAACGGCTTTACCCAGCCGGATTTGGTACTGGAGATGACGAACTGATGGCCAATCTACCCCCCTTGCTCAACTTCGAACAAATGTTGACCAACCTGAAGCGTCGTTCGGATTGGCAGCAACTTCCAGATATCCGTGTCGCGATGTGGCCTGGCCAGGTCAGTTTTTCGGATGACCTCTCTGACAAGCATCTTTTCAATGATCGCTATTTGGAAAGCCGTGTTTCTGTTGGAAAAATGGCCTTTGTCCTTTATTTAGTGTGTGGCGCATTTTTGGCGACCTTCATTCCCGTGGTTATTTCTATAATTTCTGCAGCAGTGAAAGGCAAGAGCGCGAGCGAGATTATCTCCGACGATTGGATAATCGCACTCTTCTCGGTCCTGATGTTTTGTCTAGGATACGCACTCAGCAGGATTACACCCTCTTGTGTTCGATTTAACCGTCAAGCCCAAGTTGTGCATATCTATGGAGGGCCGAACAAGGCGACTACCGCGCCATGGCGGGACGTCTATCCCTTCACCGAGTTCAGTGCATCCGCGGATGGAAAGTTTTCCCTTAACTTGGTGTTTCGGACGGGTCCAACCGATCTGGCCATGGCCTCCGGGGCCTTCGACATCGGCGATGAATCCGCACTTGTAGATAATCTCACTCGCCTGGAATTCCTCCGTCGCTACATGGCTGAAGGCCTGTCGGCCATACAGCCCGATCCTCAGCGAACCTTGTACAAACCCAGTGGCTTCACCAAGGCTGTCAATTTCAAGGATGATGGCCTGATCGACTTCCTGTTAGCAAGACTGGTCGTCATGCCAGCGTATTACCTGGCGGGCGGCCCCCTGATCGATCGGTATCTGATCCGCCGTGCTGCCAACGCCCAGTGGCCTGAGGAAGTGGAGCGCCTGTGCGCGCCAGGCGCCGACCTGAGCGGCTATGACACCACCCCGGTGGAAGCGCGCAAGGACATTTATCACCGCTTCAACGGTCATGGCTTTGACTTGGTCAACCTTAGGGGCGAGGTGGTGGGGTGATGTTCGCAGTTCAGAGCGGGCAATTGAAATTGTTAATGTTCCACGTCCAGGTCGCGGAGCAGGACGCCATGATCGCCAAGCGGGATCAGGTGCTGCACTTCAAATAGACGCACCGATCGACAACAACTCGGTCGAGAGCCCGATCCGCCCCTAGGGGATTGGACGCTCAAACTGGCGACAGTTCGACAACGGGCGCCCCGATGAAAGCGAAGGGGCATGTCGTTCCAGCTCTCGGGCGAGGGCAGTTCCACGGCCCCCCGCCTCCCGTCCCGCTCCCGCCTAATACCGCCACCGCACGTTCAACGACCCCGAGTGCTCCCGATTGCCGCCGCCATATTGCCCGCTGTAGAACAGACCCAGCGTGGCGTTGGCGGACATGGCCACTTCGGCGCCCAGCTCGGCCAGCGCCGCGTTGCGCGCGATGGGCGTGCCGGACACGGTGAAGGCCTGGCCGCCGTCGAACGCCAGCGTGGACTGAGGCGCCACGTCGCCGAAGGCATGGCGCCAGCCCAGCGTGCCGTGCAAGCGGCCTTCGGCGCGGCCCAGCATGAAGGCGGTCTGCGCGCGCAGGCCCAGCGTGGAAGTGGTCTGCTTGTCGCTGCTGCTTTGGCCGTGCAGCGCCGCCGATCCGCCGGATTCCGAGAAGCTGCGCGTGCGCAGATCGCTCCATGCAATGCCGGCGAACGGTTCGATGCTCGCGCGTTCGGACAGCGGCATCGCGTAACCCAGCTCGGTGAAGAGCTGAGCCGTGCTGGCGCCGTAATCGGCGGTCAGCTTCTGCTGGACGCCGGACACGGAGGCGTGGCGTTCGGTGCTGACGTCGTGCCAGGTGTAGGCCGCGCCCGCCAGCAGGTTGAGCTTGCCCGCGCCGGCCGCGAAGGATTTGCCGCCGTACACGCTGGCGCTGTAGCCGGACACGTCGGATTGCGATGCGCGGCCATCGACGCGGATCTTGCTGTCGGTGTAGCCCAGCGCGCCGCCCAGGCGCCAGCCGTTGCCCACGGCATGATCGGCGCCCGCAAAGACGCCGCCCGTATGCTGGCGGACCTGCGCCGTGTTGGCATCGCCTTGCAGCGTTTGCCAATTGCCCACCACTTCGGCCCAGGCAGGTTGCGCGTTGGACGAGGGCAGGGCGGACGCGAGGAAGGTGCCGCCGGCCTGTGCCGTGGGCGCGCCCGCACGCATGCCGGCGTTCAGGTTGGCGCGCAGGTGCGACAGCGGCAGCGCACGCGGCGCGGCGCTGGCCCCCATCAGGCTGGACGCCACGCTGGCGTGCGCCTCGCCGGAGAGGCTGTTGAAGACCGCGGGCGGCGCGCCTTCGGGCAGGGTCAGGACATACTCATGCAAGGGGTTGCCGGCGGGCAGGCTGTCGAGCGCATTGGCCACGGCGCGTTGATTGCTGCTTTGCGCCGCATCCGCGAAGGCGATCGGGCGTGGCGGCGTGGCGGGGTCGACGGGATTGACCGGCGCCTGCTTGCGCTCCAGTTGCAGCGTGACGTTTTGCGCGGCGTATTGCAGCGTGGGATTCAGATAGGCGTAGTTGGACGACACAGTGTCGAACTGGCCATTGATGGCGCCCGCCGTCAGGATCGTGTATTGCCGCGTGCTGTCGAAGCCGCCCTCGGGGCCGATATGAACGACGGAGCCGGCCAGGTTGGCGGCGCCCGTGACAGCCACCCGCGCGCTGGCCGACGACGCGGGATCCGCCACCACCTGGTAGGTGGAGCCCGGCAGCAGGGTCAGGTCGCCCGCCACCGTCAGGACGCCGCCCAGGTTGCCCGGGGCCAGGATGGCGCCGCTGCGCAGGGTGGTGGACCCGACCTGGCCCGCGCCTTGCAGTTGTGCGCCGCTGGACACCGCCAGGGAGCCCCCCAGCGTGGCGGCCGACGCGATGTCCAGCGTGCCTGCCTCGACCAGCAGGTTGCCGGTGTACGCGCTGCCGTTGCCAAAGACGCGCAAGGTGCCCGCGCCCGACTTGGTCAGTTCGCCATTGCCGGTGATGGCCCCGCCCAGGCCCAGGGTGCTGCCGGCGCTTACCGCGAGGCCGCTGGCGGCATTGACCTTGACGGCGCGTACGGTGTCGAAACTGGCCGTCGTGGCCAGTACGCCGCCGCTCAGCATCAGGCTGCCCGAGGCAGCGCCCAGGTTGGCGTCGCGCGAGACGGACAGCGTGCCCTGGCGGATGTCGGTGCCGCCGATGTAGGTGTTGTCCCCCGACAGCACGAGCGTGCCGAAGTCGAATTTGGACAGCGTGCTGTGGCCCGTGAGCGACGACGCGATGGTGCCGGTCATGCCCGCATCCGCGATCGACCCCGTCCCCACGCGCATGACGCTTATGCCGCCCGCACCTTGCAGCGAGATCGAATCGCCCTGGATGCGGTAGCCATCGGCGGCGATCTGTATGCCGCTCACGCGGATGGCGCCCGCGGCGTCATCGACCGTGACGGTGCCGGCTTGCCCCTGGAACACGGCGTAGGTCGGGTTCGGCTTGAACACGCCATTGAGCGTGCCGTCCACGCTGGTCCAGTTGAGGTTGTCGGCGCGCCATGTGCCCCCGCCTCCGTCGACGGCGGCGTTGTCATGAAGCGCGGCGTTGCCGCCATCCCAGAAGCCCAGTACGGCGCCGGAGGTCGAGGCCAGATTGACCTGGCCGGCAACGGACGTCTGCACGGTGAGTGCGTCGACGTCCGCGCCCGCCGGCGCGCTGCCGATGACCAGGTTGTTGTTGGTCAAGCTGCCGGCATAGTCGAACAGGCGATAGACGCCCGCGCCAAAGCCGCCCTGGTCGGCGACGTTGAGGGTGCCGGCCAGGGTGAGATCGCCGCCCACACTGAAGAGGCCGCCGCTCGGCGCGCTGCCCAGTGCGACATTGACCTGGCTGGCGCTGGTCAGGGACAAGTCGCCTGCAATGGTCAGCATCTGCCCTTGTGCGCCTTCCAGCACGCCGCCGGTCAGCGCGGCGTTGCCCGTGATGGTGCCCGCGCCCGCGATGGCGCCGGTGCCGCTGGCGGCCACATTGCCGCGCAGGAGGCCATCGACTTGCAGGCGTCCGCCTGTGACGCTGGCCGAGCCGCCCAGCGCGTCGGCCACGCGCAGCGTGCCCGCCTGCACCTGGGTCTGGCCGGCGAATGCCTGGCTGTCGCCCAGCAATTGCAGCTGGCCCGCGCCGCTCTTCACCAGGCTGCCCGTGCCCGTCAATTGACCGGCATACGCCGCGCCGGCGGCCTCTTCGAATACGACCGTGCCATTGTTCAGCAGATTGCCCCGGATGGCGCTGGCGTTGCCCGCCAGCGTGCCGGCCTCTACGCGCGTGTTGCCGTAGGTGTTGGCGCCGGACAGCCTCAGCGTGCCGGCGCCTTGCTTTTGCAGGTCGGCCGCGCCGCTGATGTTGCCTTGCAGGCCCAGCGTGGTGCCCGCGTCGACATCGATGACGCCGTCCTGCAGCAGCGACACCGCGCGCGCGCTGTCGAAGCTGGCGGTCGTGGCCAGCGTCCCGCCGTTGAGCGTGACGGCGCCTGCCGTCGCGCCCAGGTTGGCGTCGGCGGACACGGACAGCGTGCCCTGGCGGACTTCGGTGCCGCCGGTATAGGTGTTGTTGCCCGCCAGCACCAGCGTGCCGAAGTCCGACTTCACCAGCGTGCTGGCGCCGCTCAGGCTGGAGGCGATGGTGCCGCGCATGCCGGTGCTCGCGGCCATGCCCGTGCCCACGCGGATGATGCTTTCGCCGCCCGCGCCCTGCAGCGCGATCGCGTCGCCCTCGATGCGATAGCTGTCGGTGGCGATCTGCATGCCCGTCACGCCGATGGCGCCCGCGGTGTCGTCCACCGTCACCGTGCCTCCAGCGCCCTGAAACACCGCGAAGGTCGGGTTGGGTTGGAACCGGCCGTTGAGCGCGCCATCGCCATCCGTCCAGTTCAAGCCATCGGCGCGCCATGCGCCCGTGCCGCCATCGATCAGGCCGTTGTCGCGCTGCGCCGCGTTGGCGCCGTCCCAGAAGCTCAGCGTCGCGCCGGCGGTCGACAGCAGGTTGACCTGCCCGCCCACCGCGGTCTGAAGGCGCAGGTCGCTCGCGTCGATGCCGCTGGGTGTGGCGCCGACGCTCATGGTGTTGCCGGTCAGCGCGCCGGCATAGTCGAACAGCCGGTACACGCCCGCCCCAAACCCGCCTTGGTCGGCGACGTTCAGCGTGCCGTTCAGGCCGAGGTCGCCGTCCACCTGCACGAGCGCGCCGTTCGAGGCCGCGCCCAGACTGACGTTGACGCGGCTGGCGCTATCCATCAGAAGGTTGCCGCCGATGGTCAGCGTCTGGCCTTGCGTGGCTCGCAGCACGCCGCTGGTCAGCGTGACGTTTTGGTTGATGCGGCCCGAACCGCCCAGCGTGCTGTTGGCCTGCACCGCGACGCTGCCGGCGATCGTGCCATTCGCGATCAGGGTGCCGCCCGTCAGCACCCGGGTCAGGCCGGTGTAGGTGTTGGTGCCCGACAGGGTCAGCGAACCGGGCCCGGCTTTGTCCAGGCCGCCTGTGCCCGAGAGCGTGCCCGCGAAGTTGCCCGTTTGCAGGGTCAGCGTATTGGCGCCCAGCGAGACCGTGCCCGCGCCCGAGAGCAATCCCAGGCCCCGGTTCCCCCCGGCGGACAGATCGAGCGTCCCGCCCGCGTTCACCGTGACGCCGGCCGTGGGAAGCAAGCTGCCTCCCACGCCCAGCGCCAGGGTGCCGCCGCTGACCGCCACGCTGCCGCCAAAGGTGTTGGCGCCCGACAGCGTCTGCGTGCCCGCGCCCGTTTTGATCAGCGAACCTGCGCCGGAGATGGTCCCCGAGAAGTTGTAGCTGGCGTTGCTGTCCAAGGTCAGCGTGCTGGCGCCAAGCTGGACGGCGCCATTGTCCTGCAGCGCGCCCAAGGTCTGGTTGCCTGCGGCGGACAGGTCCAGGGTGCTGCCCATGGACAGAGAGACCGCCGGGGCGCTCAAGCTGCCCCCGGCGCCGATCGCCAGCGTGCCCGCCGTGATGGAGACTGAGGTTCCGGCAGCGTTTGCGCCGGTCAGGGTCACGGTACCGGTTCCAGCCTTGCCCAAGCCGCCGGTGCCCGAGATGTCGCCGGCATACGTGCCGTTCGTGTCTTGCCGGAACATCAGGTTGCCATTGTTGAGGACGTCGCCCCGCACGCTTTGCGTGCCGGTATCCAGCGCCGAGCCGGACTGGATGGTGGTCAGGCCGGCGTACGTGTTGGCGCCGTTCATGACGACCACGGCCGGCCCCGCGACGGTCAAGCCGCCCGTGCCCGAAATCGTGCCGTCCAGCAGGATGTCGTTGTTGCCCGCCAGGGTCAGGCCACCGGCACCAAGCACGAAATCGTTGTCCAGGAGCAGGCCGCTGGCCGGGCCCGTGATGGTGCCGCCATTTGCCGTGATCTGCGCGCCGCCCAGCACGTTGTTGTTGGTGATGTTGGCCACGCCGCTGTTGAAGGTGACTGCGCTGTCCGCCAGCGTGGACCCGGTCAGGTCCCAGGTGCCGCTGTTCACCACCAGATTGTCGAAGTTGATGTACTGGTCGCCGGAAATCGTTGTCGCGGCGCCCGGTGTGCCACTGCCCGTGCCGGCAGACGGCAGCACCGATTGCAGCACCAGGGTGTTGTTTGCCCCCGCACCGCCATCGACCGTGCCGGGCGGCGCGAAGTTCAGCCCCGGCTCCGTGCTCACGGGCAGGTCGGCAGTCGCATTGCCCGACGCGCGCAACACCGACGAACCAGACACAGCGGTGAAGGTGTTGTTGCCACCCTGGCCGAGCGAGACCCCTCCAAGGATCAAGCCAGCATTGGCGAAGCTGTGGCCCAGGCCGGGCGTGCCCACCTCTTCCAGCGCGATGCGGCCGATGATGGTTCCTGAGGACAGGTTCTCGAACATCACCTGGCCGCCGCCGTAGGCGGCGATCACCGGCATGTCCGCGCCGGCCACGATCAATCCCGTGCGCGGGCTGCTACGGATCAAGCCTGCGTTGCTCAGGCGGGTCGTGCCGCCCGCGCCGTTGTGCACGGCGATGGCCATGCTGGACAGGTCGGGCAGGCTGGGTTCCCCGCCCACGACCCCGCCAATCGTGCCCGTCGCGGTGTTGACGATGCTGAGGGTGTTGACCGAACCGTTGCCGATGGCCACCCCGGCCGCCACGACCGAAGAGGGGCCCAGGATGGTCGGGTCGATCCAGCCCGAGTTGGTCAGCGTGACGGTGCTGCCGGTCAGATTCATCGCCGTGCCGCCTGCGCCCGGTATAACGCCTACCGTCGCGCCTTGCTGCACCGTGACGGTGCCGTCGATAGCCAGTGCGTAGCCGGGAAACAGCGGATTGGCGGCGCCGGTGCACACGGCGTTGCTGCCGACCAGCGAACAGGTGGCCTGGACCGCGGCGCTCAAGCTGGATAGCCCCATGGCCAGCGCCACATTCAAGGCATAGCGCGGCGCGCGCGCGCTGACCCGCCCGCCCGACGACGAGCGTCCGCCGCGCGCTTGCGCCGCCAATTCCGATGCCGCTTGCCAGACGCGCAGCTTGCGATTCCATACCAGCCGGTAAGTGTGATTCAAAACGGGGCTCTCCAGGGGCGATGGCGGCATTCCTGGGTGCACGGGCAGTATGCCGGCGGCGAGCGCGGGCCCCAAAGCGCGCCTGCACGAGAGGGGCGCGCTAAAGCTTCTGGAATGACGGGTGATGTGGGGGGTGAATCCGGGTCAATTAGTAACTTGTCTACGACGCCGTCAATCAAGAGAAAAAGGGGAAATTTGCCGCCTATTCCGGCGATTTGGCCGGGCGCCTCCCCTGGGCGCGGGCGGCTGGCGCGCTGGGCTGCCCCGCATGGGTGCTGCTGCCCTTCGCGCCGGACTGGCGCTGGCTGCGCGGCCGCGCCGACTCGCCGTGTATCCGTCCATGCGCCTGTTTCGCCAGGCAGCGCCCGGCGAGCGGGGGCCGGTCGTGCGCCAGTTGAGGGCGTCGCTGCAGGGGCTGATCCAGCGTGGGTAGCTGGCCAGGCCCATCAATCGGCTACTCTTTCATTTCCACTGCGCGGCCTTGGCTGAGATGCTGCCGAAGGCCGTCAGACTGAAACGCCATGCCGAGAAGGTGACTGCCATCGTCAACAGCGGGACCTCAAGGTATTCCAGCAAGGTATTCGAGCAAGGTATTCCAGCAAGGTATTCCAGCAAGGTATTCCAGCAAGGGTTTCCAGCAACTACCGGGCGTCGGGTTCCGGGGCGTAGTCCATCGAAGCGGCCGGACTCGCCCAAGAGGGCGGCCTCGATCCCAAACCATCGCAGACAGGAGCGCACAATGAATCGATCCAGTATCCCCGCCACATTGATCCCCGGCGACGGCATAGGACCCGAAGTGGTCGAGGCCACCGTACAGGTCCTCGATGCCTTGGGCGCCCCATTCGAGTGGGACGTCCAACAAGCCGGGATGGCTGGCGTCGCCGCGACGGGCGACCCGCTTCCCGATGCAACGCTCGACAGCATCCGGGAACGAAAGCTCGCGCTCAAGGGGCCGCTGACCACGCCGGTGGGGGGAGGGTTCCGGTCCGCCAACGTTCGCCTGCGCGAAGAATTCCAGCTGTTCGCCAATGTCCGCCCGGTGCGCACCCTGGTGCCTGGGCGCTTCGAGAACATTGACCTGGTATTGGTCCGGGAAAACCTGAGCGGCTTCTATGTCGCGCACGAACACTACATCGCCGTCGGCTCGGATCCCAAGGCGGTAGCGGTATCCACCGGCGTGAACACCCGCGAAGGCAGCAAGCGCATCGCCCGCTTCGCGTTCGAGTACGCGCTCAAGCACGGCCGCAAGAAAATCACGGTCGTGCACAAGGCCAACGTGTTGAAGTTGCTCACGGGCATCTTTCTGGAAGCGGCCCGCGAAGTCGCCAAGGACTACGAGGGGCGCGTGGAGATGGACGATATGATCGTCGACGCGTGCGCCATGCAGTTGGTGCTCAACCCGTGGCGTTTCGACATGCTCCTGTGCACCAACCTGTTCGGGGACATTCTGTCGGACCAGCTGGCCGGGCTGGTTGGCGGATTGGGCATGGCGCCGGGGTCGAACTTCGGGACGGATGCGGCGATTTTCGAAGCGGTGCATGGCTCGGCCCCGGACATTGCGGGCAAAGGCATCGCCAACCCCATTTCGCTGATGTTGGCGTCCGCCATGATGCTCGATCACGTGGGCCTGGGTGATTTGGCCGAACGGCTGCGTACCGGCATCGACACCACGCTCAATGTCGATAACGTGCGCACCGGAGACCTCAAGGGGTCAGCCACCACGCGCGAGTTCGCAGCCGCCGTTTCGCGGCGCGTGGCGGCGTAAGGACTTCACCCCGCAAGTCGATGACGCCTGCAACCGCGCCAGCGGTTGCAGGCAGGGCGAACGTCCCTGATATCCATATCCGTTTTTCGACTATGCGGCGCTGTGCCGCATGTCCGCTGCCTTGGCGCGGGTTACGCGCGCGGGTTCATGAACTCATTGCGAATCGGTATTTCTTAGCGCGCATTGCGCGATCCTATCCTGCCTGCACGACAACTCGCCATTGAGGTGCAGAATGAGCAGGCAAGACAATACAGCGGCACGCAGCGCCCATCCGGCCATCGCGGACCTGGATATCCGGCCGCTATCCGTTTTCACCGGAGCAGAAATTCACGGCGTGGATTTGCGCGAACCGCTGGCGCCGGCCCTTGTGGCCGCGATCCGCGCGGCGCTCGATCGCTGGAAGGTCGTGTTCTTTCGCGACCAGCATATCGACCACGCGCAACACCTCGCCTTCGCGCGCCACTTCGGGCAGGCGACCAGCGCGCATCCCTACGACGCGAATCCGCCAGAAGGCTATCCCCAGATCCGCACGATCTCTTCGGCCTCGACCACCGGCCGCCGCGGCGAGCGCTGGCATACCGACGTGACCGGCGTGGTGAACCCGCCGTCGGCCTCGATCCTGCGCGCGGGCGACCAGGTGCCTCCCTATGGCGGGGACACGCTCTTCACGAACCTGGTGGCGGCATACCAGCATCTGTCTCCCGCGCTGCAGGCGCTGGCCGACGGGCTGTGGGCGCGCCACCAGTTCGGCGGCTACAACGGCGATTTCGAAAACGAGACCGTGTATGCCCAGCGCGTGCGCGCCGAGCCGCGGGTGGCGGACCATCCCGTGGTGCGCGTGCTGCCGGAGACCGGCGAACGCGCCTTGTTCGTGAACCCGGGTTTCACGCGGCGCATCCTCGGCCTGGCGGAGGACGAGTCCCGGCATTTGCTCGCGCTGTTTTTTGAAGCCATCACGCGGCCCGAGTACGTCGCGCGCTTTCGCTGGGCCCCCGGCAGTATCGCGTTCTGGGACAACCGCGCCACCGCCCATCAGGGGCCCGGCGACTTTGCGTATCTCGACCGCGAACGCGTGCTGTACCGCATCACGCTCGCGGGGGAACCGCCGGTCGGGGTCGACGGCCGCGAGTCCGTCGCGGTGGCGGGCGGGCGCTTCGGCGCGTACGACGACACGTCCGCGCCGCCCTCGAACGATAGCGCCGCCAGACGCGGCGTGACTGAACTTGAATTGGCTTGAAGCAGGAGTGTCCGCATGAACCGCAAGACCCTACTCAAAAGCGGCCTGGGCGCCGTGTTCGCCCTTGCCGCCGGACTCGCGCTCTGGTCGGGGTCCGGCGCCGCGCCGGTGGCCGTTGAAGACGCGTCGCGTTACCCCAATCGTCCGGTGAAAATCATCGTTCCCGTCGCGGCCGGCGGCAGCGCCGACAAGCTGGCGCGCACGGTGGCCCAGCGCCTGGGTGAAAAATGGCAGCAGAGCGTGGTCGTCGAAAACCAGCCAGGCGCGAGCAGCGCCATCGGCAATGCCGCGGTGGCGCATGCCAAGCCCGATGGCTACACCTTGTTGTTGAGCGGCGACGCCTTGTCGCTCAATGCCCTGCAGAGTACGCGGGCCTATGATCCCGAGCGCGATCTCGTCGGCGTGACCAAGGCGGTGACGAACCCGCAACTGCTGGTCGTGCGTCCGGGCCTGGGCGTAAAGACGTTTCAGGAGTTCGCCGAGCTCGTGCGGCGCCGGCCCGGCGAGATCACGCTGGCGCTGCCGGGGGGCACAGGCAGCCTGCAGCATCTCGCGGTGGAACTGCTGAACGAGCGCATCGGCGCCAAGACCAACCAGATCCCGTATCCGGGCGGCGGGCCGGCCTCGCTCGACGTGCTGGGCGGGCATGTCGACGCGATGCTGATCACGCTGGCCGCCGCGACCGAGAACGTGCGCAGCGGCAAGCTCGTGGCGTTGGCGGTAACGACGAGCTATCGCTCCAAGGCCTTGCCGGATGTGCCGACCCTGCAAGAGGCGGGGTTGAAGGACTACGAGGTCGAAAGCTGGCAGGGGCTATCCGCACCCGCGGGCACGCCCAAGGCCGTGATCGACCGCATCAATCGCGACGTGGTGGCGGTGTTGCGCGAGCCTGCCACCGCCAGCCTGCTGGAGAACCTGGGTTTCACGCTCGCCGCCACGCCGCCGCAGGACGTGGACCGCACCGTGTCCGAGGATATCGTCACGTATCGCCGGGTGCTGGCGGGCACCGGCGTCGCACTGAAATAAGACGGGTCAGCCGCCAGGGCGCCGAGTCGGCCCTGGCGGTCAAGCTGGCATGGCGGCCAGCAATTGGCGCGTATACGGATGCCCCGGCGCGTGCCACAGCGCGCGGGGCGTGCCCTGGTCCACGATGCGTCCGGCCTGCATGACCAGCACCCGGTCGCAGAAGTAGCGGACCACGGCCAGATCGTGCGAGATGAAGAGGTAGCTCAGGCCCAGCTCGGCCTTGAGATCCGACAGCAGATTGAGGATCTGCGCCTGCACCGACACGTCGAGCGCGGAAACGGGCTCATCGAGCACCAGCAGGCGAGGCCGGGCGATCAGGGCGCGGGCGATGCCGATGCGCTGGCGCTGCCCGCCCGAGAACTGATTGGGATAGCGGCGCGCCGCGTCCGCGGGCAATCCTACCTGCCGCAGTATCTGTTCGGTCCGGACCGCGCGCTCGTGGCGGTCTCGCACCCCATGCGATTGCTGTACGGCGCCCAGGATGGCGCCCACGGTGTGACGCGGATTGAGCGAGGCGTACGGATCCTGGAACACCATCTGCACCTGGCGGCGCCAGGGCTTGAGCGCGCGTTCGGACAGGCGCAGCAGATCGGTGCCGTCGAATATGGCAGAACCGGCATGCGCCGGCGTGAGCCGCAAGAGCGTGCGCGAGAGCGTGGACTTGCCGCAGCCGGATTCGCCCACCAGGCCCAGCGTTTCGCCAGGCCAGATGTCCAGCGCCACGCCGTCGACCGCGGTCACGGGGCCGCCGCGGCCGGCGTAGCGCGTCTCCAGATCGCGGACACTGAGCAGGGGCGCGGCGCCCGCCGGCGTCGCCCGCGCGGCGAGCGCGGGCTCGGGACGCACCACCTCGAAGCGGCTTGCGACCCCGTTGGCGTCGCGCTGCACGCGAATCTCGGGCAGGCGCGCGTGCGCGTGGGCGGCGGATTCGCGCGCCGGTGCGTCCGCATGCAAGGACGCGGCGAGGAGCCCGCGCGTATAGGCGTGCGCCGGGGCGGCGTACAGGCGCTCGACCGGGGCGCGCTCCACGGCGATGCCGTCATGCATCACGATGACCTCGTTGGCGCGCTCGCGCACCACGCCGAGATCGTGCGTGATCAGCAACAGCCCCATGCCCAGCTCTTCGCGCAGGGTGTCCAGGAGCGAGAGGATCTGCGCCTGCACGGTGACGTCCAGCGCGGTCGTCGGCTCGTCGGCCACCAGCAGGCGCGGCCGGCATGCGATTGCCATGGCGATCATCACCCGCTGCCGCTGCCCGCCGGACAACTGGTGGGGGTAGTCGTGCAGCCGCTGCGAGGCGCGCGGAATGCGCACCCGTTCCAGCAGTTCCAGCACCCGTGCGTCCAGCGTGGCGCGCGGCAGGTCTTCGTGACAGCGGATGGCCTCGGCGACCTGCCGACCGATGGTGTGCACCGGATTCAGCGAGGTCATGGGCTCCTGGAAGATCATCGCGATATCGCGCCCGCGCAGCTGTCGGAACGCCGTCTCGGGCAGGGCGGCGAGCTCCGTGCCGTCCAGGCGCACCGAGCCCGTCACGGAGGCGCCGGGCGCCAGCAAGCGCATGAGCGCGAGCGCGGTCGTGGACTTACCGCATCCGGACTCGCCGACGATCGCCAGCGTGCGGCCCGCGGCCAGGTCCAGATCCAGGCCGCGCACGGCGTGATGCACGCCGCCCGGCACGGCAAAGCGGACCTGCAGATCGCGCACGGCAAGCAGGGGCGGGCCCGAAACGGCATGGGAAGAAGACTGCGTCGGCATGGGATTGTCACTCCTGGCGCACGGCATCAGCGGGCCAGACGGGGGTTGAAGGCATCATTCGCGGCATCGCCCAGCAGATTGAGCGCGAGCACGGTGGCGACGATGGACAGGCCGGGCAGCGCGGCCAGATACCAGGCGGTGCGCAACATGTCGCGCGCGTCGCCGATCATGCTGCCCCACGACACGACGTTGGGATCGCCCAGGCTCATGAAAGACAGCGCCGATTCCATCAGGATGGTGTTGGCGACCAGCACGGAGGTGGTCACGATGATGGGCGGCAGGGCATTGGGCAGGATCTCCGCCAGCACGATGCGCGCGTGTCCATAGCCTTGCGCGCGCGCCGCCTGCACGAATTCGGCATGGACCAGCGACCGGAACTCCGCGCGCACGAGCCGGGCCACCACGGGCCAGGACGATACGCCGATTGCCAGCGCGATCACGGGCACCGAGGGTTGGGCGATCGCCACGAGCACGATCACCAGCAAGAAGGAGGGAATGGTCTGGAACAGCTCCGTGAGCCGCACCAGCACGCGGTCCGTCCAGCCGCCGTAGTAGCCAGCCGCCGCGCCGACGATCACCCCGATACCCAACGACAGCGCCGCGGCGGCAAGGCCCACCAGCAATGACACGCGCGCCCCGTGCGCCAGGCCGGCGGCGACGTCGCGCCCCATGGTGTCCGTGCCCAACGGAAAGGCCGGCTCCTGACCGGGCCAGGCCAGCGGCGCACCGACCATGTCGAGCGGATCATCCGGAAACAGCCAGGGCGCGCTCAACGCCGCGCAGGTCACGATCGCGAGCAGTGCCAGTCCGGCCAGGGCCGCGGGATTGGTGAAGAAGCGGCCGAGCGCGGTGGCGCGCGGGGCTGGGGCGTGGGAAAGTGTGGTGGTCGTCATGCGATTCGGGAAGTCAGGAGTTGCGGCGCGTCAGCGGGTGCGCACGCGGGGATCGAGCGCCGCCTGGGCCAGGTCCACCACGATGTTTGCGATGATCACGAGCAGCGAAGAAAGAATGAGGATGCCCATCAGGACCACGTAGTCGCGCGCCATCACCGACTCGTATGCAAGCCGTCCCAGCCCGGGCCAGCTGAAGACCGTCTCGACCACGACCGCGCCGCCGAGCAGCGTGCCGAAGTTCAGGCCGGCGACGGTGAGCACGGGCATCAGCGCATTGCGCAGCACATGGCGCAACGTGACCTGCAACGGCGCCACGCCCTTGGCGCGGGCGGTGCGCACGAAATCCTGGCGGCTCACCTCCAGCATGGCCGCGCGCGTCAGGCGCGCGAAGATCGCGACGTAGAAGCCGGCGAGCGCCAGCGTCGGCAGGACTAGATGGCGCGCGATGTCCAGCAGGTAGGTGAGCCCGTGCGTGTCGGCGCCCAACGTGCCGACGCCGCCCGGGGGCAGCCAGCCCAGCTGCACCGAAAGCAGGATGATCGCCATGAGGCCCAGCCAGAAGCCGGGCGTCGAATACAGCAGCAACGCCGCGAGCGACAGCAGCCGGTCGGGCCAGCGCCCGACGAACGAGGCCATCACGGCGCCGAGCGCGATGCCCGCCAGCAGGGCCGTCCCAAGCGCCGCGCTCATGAGCAGGGCAGTGTTGCCGAGCCGGCTGGCGATCAGGTCCACGACCGGCGTGTTGTAGCGCGGAGAGAGTCCCAGATCGAGGCGGGCCAGATGGTGCAGATAGTTGCCCAGTTGCTGCAATACCGGCAGGTCGAGCCCGAATTGCTTGCGTGTGGCGGCCATGCTGTCGGCGGTGGCCGAACCGGATTCCGCGGCGATTACGTCAGCCGCGTCGCCGGGCACCGCCTGCATCAGGAAAAAGCTCAAGAGGATCACGCCCGCCACCGTGGGCAGTGCGTGCAGGATGGTGCGGGCGGTTGTGCGCGCGAGGGCGGGCAGGCGGGAGATGAGTGCGGGGGCGCGAAGGAAGGGCATGGCGGTCTGCGACGTGGGATGGCCGATCGTAGGGGAGGGCAAGGCGCGCCGGCTACGAAGCAAAGCGCATATGCAAAGTCGAAATCCTTGGGCGGCCCGGCCTCATATCCATAGTTGAAAGCCTTCTTTGCCGGCGCGCGCCGCGGCCCGCACCATGAGCGCATTTTCCGGCTGGCGACACGCCGCCTTTCTATTCTGATGAAGGTGAAGTCCACATGGCTCGACACAACTTCCAACACCGCTTCCAGCGAAAGGCCCGCCGTCATGCGCTGCGCGCCGGCGCCGCCCTTGGCCTGCTGGTGAGCATGGGCCTGGCTCACGCCGACGCCACGCAAGACAAGATCCGCGAGCGCGGCAAGGTGACCATCGGGGTGCTCGCCAACGGCGGCGTGTTCGGTTCGCTCGATCCGGCCACGCAGCAGTTGGTGGGCTGGAATCCCGAACTGGCGCGCAAGCTGGGCGAAGGCCTGGGCGTGCCCGTGGAGCTTGTGCAGGTGCAGACGCCGACCCGCGTGCAGTTCCTGATCTCCGGCAAGGTGGACCTGCTGATCGCCTCGATGGAACTCAACCCGGAGCGGGCAGAGATCCTGGGCTACGCGCCCACGCCGTTCTACCGGGTGGGCGGCGCGGCAGCCACCCGCAAGAACAGCGGCGTGACCCGTTGGGAAGACCTGCGCGGCAAGCCGGTGTGCGTATCGCAGGGCTCCAGCTACGCCAAGCCGCTCGCTGCCGACTACGGCGCGGACGTGAAGGGCTACAAAACCTCGTCGGATTCGCTGCTCGCGCTCAAGGGCGGCCTGTGCGTGGCCGCGGTTCACGATTCCACGCTGATTCATCCGCTCTTGAAGAACAACGCCGAATGGGCCGACTTCCATGCGCCCATCGCGACGGATGTGCTGCCGGCGAACTCGGTGGTCTGGACGCGCAAGGGCGAGGCCGAGACGATCGCCGCGGTCGACAAGGTCATCCAGGACTGGCATCGCACCGGTTGGCTGATCCAGACAGAGAAGCGCCTGGGCATCACGCCGCCGCAGCCGCTGTTGCAGGAGCTGCACGACAAGGCCGGGAAGGGGGGCGGAGCATGACGCAGCGTGCGACTCGTCGTTCTGGCTGGGCCATCGCATTGGCCGCCGCCGTCGCGCTGCTCGGCCTGGCCACGCAGGCGCGCGCCGACGCCACCCTCGACAAGGTGCGACAGCGCGGCAAGCTGGTCGTGGGCGTGGATGGCGCGAGCCCGCCGTTTGGCGTGCTGGACCCCGCCACGGGCAAGATCGGCGGATTTCAGGCGGAACTTGGCGCCGATATCGCTCGCCGCCTGGGCGTGGCACTGGAGACCGTCCCGGTCACGGCGTCCACGCGCGTGCAGTTTCTGCAGGCCGGCAAGGTCGATCTGCTGATCGCCAACATCCAGTGGACCCAGGAGCGCAGCGAGATCCTGAGCTACGCGTCCACGCCTTACAACCTGGTGGGCGGGGCGGCCATGGTGTCCAGAAAGAGCGGGATCAAGCGCTGGGAAGATCTGCGCGGCAAAGTGGCCTGCGTGTCGCAAGGCAGCAACTTCGCCAAGCCCCTGCAGGAAACCTACGGCGCGGTGGTCAAGGGGTTGCGCAACATTCCGGAATCGTTGCTCGCGCTCAAGGGGGGAACCTGCGATGCGTCCGTGCATATCCAGCCCGCGCTCTACGAGACCCTGCATGGCAAGAGCGCGTCGGAGTGGACGGCATTCGAGCTTGCCACGTCGGTCCCGCTGATTCCGTCTCCCACGGTGATCTGGACGCGCCGCGGCGAGGCCGACACGCGCGCCTTCGTCGATGGCGTGATCCGCGACTGGCATCGGACCGGCCGTCTGGTCGCCGAGGCCGAGAAGTGGAACGTACCTGCCGATTACCTGCGGCAGTCGCAGCAACGGGCGCAACGCGGCGAGTTCGACGCCGCGCCGCCGGAGCCGGCGACGCCCTGAATCCCCGCTTTCCGCACGCCATCTCCAGGAGTCCTCATGACCGCCAGCCTGTTTCCCGCCTTGCTCTCGCAACGCGCCCGCGCCGCGGAAGTCTCGCCCATCGCCGCCGCCAGCGCCCAGGCCGCGCGCCTGCGCGCCGAAGGCCGATCCATCGTCACGCTTACCGCCGGCGAACCCGATTTCGACACGCCGGCCGCGATCAAGCAGGCTGCCGTGGCCGCGTTGCACGACGGCCAGACCAAGTACACCCCCACCGCGGGCACCTGGGCGCTGCGCGAGGCGATCGCGCGGGGCTACGAGGCGCGCCACGATCTGCGTGTCGACGCGCGCGATGTGTTGGTCTCGAATGGCGGCAAGCAGGTGATCTACCTGGCCTTCAATGCCACGCTGGATGCCGGCGACGAGGTGATCGTGCCCGCGCCGTACTGGCCGACGTTCCCCGACAGCGTGCGTGTCAACGGTGGCACGCCCGTCATCGTGCCCACGCGGGCGGAGGACGGGTTCAAGATCACGCCTTCCGCGTTGCGCCAGGCGCTCACGCCCCGGACCCGCTGGCTGGTGTTGAACTCGCCCGCGAATCCCACCGGCGCGGTCTACCGCGCGGCCGAGCTCGCCGCGCTGGCCGCGGTCCTGCGCCAGCATCCCGACGTGCTGGTGCTGTGGGACGAGCTTTACGAAGAAGTATGGATCGGCGAGCCGCCCGCGCACTGGCTGGCCGTCGCGCCCGATTTCCAGGGGCGCACCTTGCTGGTGAACGGCGTTTCGAAGGCCTATGCGATGACGGGATGGCGCATCGGCTGGGGCACGGGGCCCGCGGGCCTGATCGCCGCGCTCGAGGCCGTGCAGTCGCAAGTGTCGTCGGGCCCCAGCGCGATCGGGCAGGCCGCCGCGCTCGCGGCGCTCGAGGGCGCCGCGGACGGCTTTGTGGAAGAGGCGCGCGCCGCGTACGCGCGGCGGGCCCGCCTGATCGGCCAAGGCCTGTCCGCCGTGCCCGGGCTGCAGGTGCATGCCCCGGCAGGATCATTTTTTGCCTGGATCGGCGTCCAGGGCCTGATCGGCGCCATTCGTCCCGATGGCCGCGCCATCGACGACGACGGCGGCTTTGTGGACTGGCTGCTCGACGCCGAGGGCGTGGCGGTGGTGCGCGGCGCCGCCTACGGCCTGTCGCCCTACTTCCGCCTTTCGTTCGCCACCTCGGATGCCCAGCTTGAACTGGCCGTCGAGCGGATCGCGCGCGCCGTGAAGGCCTTGCGGGCTGCGCCCGCGGTGCCGCGGACGGCGAAGGAGACGGCATGACGCATAGCCTGCTTGAAGGCTGGGTGGCGTTCGCCCGGCCGCTCGGCCTGAATTACGCCTTCGTCCTGGATGCCGGCGAACGCGCGGCGTTCGTGCACGGGTTGTGGGTCACGCTGCAACTGTGCGCGGCATCGATCCCGGTGAGCCTGCTGTTCGGCGTGCTCATCGCGGCCGGGCTGACCAGTGGACGCGCCTGGCTCACGCGACCGCTCGCGGCCTTCGTGGAACTCACGCGGAATACGCCCACGCTGGTCCAGCTTTACTGTGCGTTCCTCGTCCTCAATATGCTGATCTCGCAAAAGCTGGAGGGTGGAAACCCCATTACGCCCTTCATGTGGGTCGTTCTGGTGGTGTCGTTGCACAAGGCCGTGTTCCATGCCGAAGCGCTGCGCGCGGGCATCGAGGCGGTGCCGGGTGTCACGCTTGAAGCGGCCCGCTCGCTGGCGTTCTCGCGCGTCGAGATCCTGTGGCGCGTGCAATTGCCCCTGGCGCTGCGCTTTGCCTTGCCCGCCCTCGTGAACAATTTGGTGGATCTGGTCAAGATGACGGCCATCGCATCGGCGATCGCCGTGGGCGACGTGACCTATGAGTCGATCATGATCTGGTCGCAGCGCGACAACGTGCTCGAGCTCTTGTTGTTGATCCTGCTGTACTTCGGCCTGCTGACCTGGCTCGTGAGCGTGGCCGGCCGCTGGCTCGAAAGCCGTCTGAGGATGCCCGGCTATGGCCAATGACACGACCCTCAAGCTGGGCCGCGC
>Ga0182739_1001728_pt1 | contig 21861 bp, 17 predicted proteins | sample eDN5th30CBELigBY_FD_128873 | JGI IMG/M metagenome (GOLD analysis project Ga0182739, IMG submission 128873) | Enriched backyard soil microbial communities from Emeryville, California, USA - eDNA 5th pass 30_C BE-Lig BY (version 2) (version 2) | ecosystem: Environmental > Terrestrial > Soil >...
CAGGAGCGGCCTCGGCAGGGGTTGCAACAATGAATACGGCAAAGGAAGATCCGAATGACCCCACCATGCAGCCCGTGCATGGCATTACGATAGCGGACTATGCTACGGGTGCAGCTAAAATCGGTGAAGGCTGTTCGAAAGAGCAGGTGTGCGCGGCCCTGGGGGTTGAGCGCCCTATGTGGGACGAAGCGGAGACCATTTGGAACAACCGCATGCGCGATGATACCACTTATAATGTGGTAAACGTCTACTCCGGCTATTTTGGGAAGGCGTCAGCGCATGAGAAGTTGGGGGGCCTCAAGCCCGCCAACGCGCCGGCTACGGCTGTTCCTACCGGCGAAGCAGCGGCTCACCTGGAGCGACTGGAAACCGATAAGCATTACTTTTTCGAAATCCAGGCAGCGCTGGAAGCTGCCTATGCCAACGGGATGGACGGTGCGCAATGGCTGATTGATAATCTTGGCCTCACAGTGGCACAGGTTAACGGCGCAGGTGTGAAGTATATGAATGACTTTAACACGATGGCCGAAATGATGGATTTTCAGGATAAAAAGAAAGCGGAATACAGCGAGCGCTTCGCCAAGGAAAACAATACCGGCGGTATCGTGGACGATATTAATTTTTAACGGCAAATGGCCGGGGAGGTGGGATTACCGCCTCCCTTCTTGTGATTTTTTATACGTTGAAGCGGAAGTGCATGATATCACCATCCTGCACAACGTAGGTTTTGCCTTCCACTGCCAGTTTCCCAGCCTCTTTTACAGCAGCCTCGGATCCGTACTGGATGAAATCGTCGTACTTGATCACTTCTGCACGGATGAAGCCTTTCTCGAAATCGGTATGGATAACGCCGGCGGCCTGTGGCGCGGTAAACCCTGTTTCGATCGTCCATGCGCGTACTTCCTGTACGCCTGCCGTAAAGTATGTGGCTAGGTTCAGCAACTTGTACGCTGCCCGGATGAGCTTATTCACGCCCGATTCGTCAAGGCCGAGGTCTTCGAGGAAGAGCTGCCGTTCTTCATAACTATCTAGCTGGGTAATCTCAGACTCGATCTGGGCAGAGATGATCAGTAATTCAGCATCTTCTTCCTTAATGGCCTCCCGCACCCGATCTACGTACGCATTTCCGGCTGTCACGGATGCTTCATCCACGTTGCATACATAGAGAATTGGTTTTACGGTAAGTAACGATAGGTCACTGATAAAATCGAAATCTTCTTTGGAAACAGGTGCGGTACGCGCGGATTTACCCGATTCCAGATGACTTTTTACGGTAGAGAGGATGTCAAAGCTGCGCTTGGCTTCCTTGTCGTTGCCGGTTTTGGCTTGCTTTTCTACTTTCTGAACGCGTTTCGTTACAGTATCCAGATCCTTTAGCTGTAACTCGGTGTCGATGATTTCCTTATCGCGGACGGGGTCTACCGATCCGTCCACGTGCACCACGTTCCCATCGTCGAAGCAACGCAGTACGTGGATGATGGCATCCGTATTGCGGATGTTGCCAAGGAATTGGTTGCCCAGCCCTTCGCCTTTGCTTGCTCCCTTCACGAGGCCGGCGATATCAACGATTTCGATGGTGTTGGGTAACACCCGGTGTGGTTTTACCAATTCGGCGAGCTTAGATAAGCGCGCATCGGGTACGGTAATGACGCCCACATTCGGCTCAATGGTACAAAACGGAAAATTGGCTGCCTGTGCTTTCGCATTGGAAAGGCAGTTAAATAACGTGGATTTGCCTACATTAGGTAGGCCAACGATGCCGCACTGTAATGCCATGGATAGTCGAGATTTTTTAAAACGGCACAAAGATAAGAATTAGTATTATCTTTGAACAAGGATGAAGTGGATTAAAGTGCCTAATGATGCCATTCCAGAAACCGACGGTATCCGCAAAGTAAAAGTAAACGGCAAGCGTGTCTGTATAGTCCGTGATGGCGCCCAGCTGCATGCCACCTCCGCGCGCTGCCCGCATGCGGGTGCTGACCTTTCAGGGGGATGGTGTGAGGAGGGAAGATTGATCTGTCCGTACCATCGGCATGCTTTTAACCTGGAGACGGGCAGTGGCGACCCCGGGCAAGGAGACTATATCACCATTTACCCGCTGGAAGAACGCGAGAGCGGATGGTTTATCGGCATAAAGGAAGGCTGGTTACGTAAATTATTTTAGCCTGTTATTTCCTGTGGTATTTTCGTTCCCGACAATGCGGCGATGACGTTTTGAGCAGCTGTCGTTGCCATCGCATCCCTGGTTTCTACCGTTGCCGAACCGATGTGAGGAAGGACAACCACATTGGGCATGGTCAACAACGGGTTGCCGGATTGCATGGGCTCGGGGTTGGTGACGTCTAGTCCGGCACCCCAAATTTCTTTTTGACGCAGTGCTTCAATTAACTCCTGCTCGTTATGCAAGCCCCCACGGCCGGTATTGATAAATAGGGCAGATGGTTTCATTTTGCTGAACGCCGCCCGGTTAAATTTTCCCCTGGTCTCTTCCGATAGGTTGGCATGAACGGATAATACGTCACTTTTTTCGAGTAACGTGTCAAAGTCTACATACTGCGCATCAAGCGTATCCGCCAGCGACGGCCGGGGCGATCGGTTATGGTAAATAATCGGCATCTGATAAAGCTTCCTTGCTTTATGTGCCAATTCGTATCCAATTCTTCCGAGTCCGAAAATGCCCAGCGTTTTTCCATACAGTTCGATCCCCAATTTTTCGGTAGGAAGCGCAAACCCCCACTCATTGCTGCTGATTTGCTGTGAGAGTTGAAACGCGTTTCTGGAAACAGCCAGCATGAGTAATAAAGCGACGTCTGCGGTCGCTCTATTAAGTACATCCGGGGTATTGCTCACGGGGACGTTATATTTCCTGGCCATATCCATGGCAATCTGATCGTATCCGGCGCTCATAAGCGCTACCACCTTCAGGTGTGCACATTGGCTGAAAAAGCGTTCGGTCAGCTTTACGGAATTTGCATACAGCAGGGCGTCCTGGTCTTTGCAACTGGCGATTAACTCTTCTTCGGATAACGCGCGGTACTCCCGGTTGACCGTAACGGTATATCCCTGTGTTTCCAATAACTTGATTCCCGCCTCTGGGATTTGGATTGAAACAAAGACTTTCATGGCGCCGAATTTACATATACTTTTTCAGATTGTACGGTATCTCATCAAGATACAATAACGCAAACCGGTCAGCCCAACATAGTGATGAATTTACTTCCGCGGTCTGGGCCCACGTTTGTAAATAATCAGTCCATTTAAGAAATTACGGAGCAATTGATCGCCGCAAGGTTTGAAATTCGGGTGGTCTTCCTTGCGGAATATAGCGCCCAGTTCCGTTTTCGTTACCCTGAAATCCGCCAATGCTAACACTTCAATAATGTCGTCGTCGGTGAACTTTAAGGCCACCCGGAGCTTTTTCATGATGTCATTGTTGCTCATGGTATAGATACGATTACCTGGAAATTTTTATGCTGACTTTTTTGCCTTTTATTTTTTCGTTGCGGACCTGCCGGACGGCGTGCTCAATCCGGTCGCGTTTCACGGCTGCATAAGCCGAATGGTCCAATACTTCGATGCGACCGAGGTCGTCTTTAGCCAATCCGCCTTTTTTAAGCAATAACCCCACAATGTCTACCTTGTTTACTTTTTCTTTTTTCCCCGCCGCAATGTAAAGTGTCGCCCAATGGGTGGGTGGGGGTAAGGTAAGGTTATCCGGTAACATTTCTTGTTCGGGCAGGCCGGTTAAATAAGCAGGCTTTTCATCTGGGGCCAGCAGTAGGTACGATGTGCCTGAAGCGTGCATCCGTGCGGTCCGTCCGTTGCGGTGCAGGAAAGCCTCTTCATTATGTGGAAGCTGGTAATGGATGATATGCCCGATTTCGGGGATGTCCAATCCGCGTGACGCGAGGTCGGTAGTCACTAACAGGCAGTGGCTACCGTTGCGGAATTTGAGCAGGGTGCGTTCCCGGTCGTCCTGCTCCATGCCTCCGTGGAAGATGCCGTGGACGACTTCGCGATCCCACAGCAGATCGCTGATGCGCTCCACCGCTTCCCGGTGATTGCAGAAAACCAACGTGGGTACGGTGCCTATCTTGCAGATCAGTGCCAACAGCGTATCCAGCTTGTCGGCAGCTTCGGTGATGACTGCCTTTTGCCTGAGGTTGGGCGCCGATGACTGGTGTGCTAGATAATTAAGTGTCGTCGGTTTAGCGATGCCGGTAAACGACGGGATGTTATCCATCGGCGTCGCTGAGGTGAGTACCCGTTTTTTGAGAAGCGGTAATTGCTTGATGATGTAGGTCATATCATCCTGGAAGCCAAATTCGAGCGCTTTGTCGAATTCGTCAAGAACCAACGTGCTCACCGTGCGCGTGTCGAACGTTTTGCGGCGCAGGTGATGGGCAAGCCGGCCAGGTGTGCCGATTAACACCGCTGGTGGTTGCGATAGGTTGTTGATTTCGACCCGAACGGAGTGGCCACCATAGCAGCAGTTTACCTTAAACCCACTGCCCATCGCCTTAAAAACCTGTTCAATCTGTAGGGCTAGTTCCCGTGAGGGAACGATAATCATGGCCTGAACGGTTGGTATAGCTGCGCTGAGTGTTCGGAGCAAGGGTAATAAGAAGCCCAGCGTTTTTCCCGACCCTGTGGGCGAAAGCAGGATAAGATCTTGCTTTTCTGCCGCATCGAGTGCCGCTTGCTGCATTTCGTTGAGTGCGTCTATTTTTAAGTTCCGGAGTGCCTGCTTGACCATCTATGTGCGAGTTGGCCTCAAAGATAAGGGAAAAACAAAAGGAAAGGGTCGTCAAGACCGATGTTAAGGTTTAAAAAATACAGGCGCCCCAGCTAACGATACGGCCCTGATTGCGCTGGATGGCTTATAATAAGTTCAGTGCCACCGCAGCGCTCAAGACATGCTGAGCAAAAATCGCGGTTGAACATGCTCATAAGACGTTGATGGTTTATGGTAAACTGATAAAAAGCGACTTGAAAACATTTCGTTGAAGTGTGCAGTTGACTTTTATGAGAAAAAGATTATATTTGTGAAACGTCGCCGGATTAGAAGGCGTTCTGTTACCAATTTTAAACTTAGCTACAACGTGAAGATCTCATTGTATGCCAAAATTGTCAGTCAGCTGTTTGTCCTCGCTATTTTGTCTCTTTGGGGGTACGGTCAAACGGGGCGGCTTTTTACCGTGGATTCTGATTTATCCAGTAGTTTGGTGGAGGATATCCATCAAGACAGGAGCGGTTACATCTGGATTGCTACAGAAGACGGATTAAACAAGTATGACGGGATCAAATTCACTGTATACCGGCAGAATCAACTCCTGAAGAATTCGATTCTTCATAATATCGTTCGTGTTGTAACGGAAGATTCGGAGGGTAGGTTATATATTGGGTACATTAATGGAATGCAATATTTCGACCCAGCTACGGCCGATTTTCATACGGTTCCATTTGTACTAGACGACGGCGTGATTGTAGACGCGCACGTGAAGTCGATATTCCAACGAAAAAACGGACAGCTATTGGTGGGGACTTCCGGGTTCGGCATGTTTGAGATTCTACATGAAAATGGCCGTTTGTATGGCAGGGAACTTCTAAATGAGATTCCCAGCGAAATGATAGAAACTATATTTGAAGATTCGAAGGGTAGACTTTGGGTTGCGACTGAAAATAGCGGATTATTTAAACTAGACGACGGGCGTCGGCGAAACTACCTGAGTTCAAGACAGGAGAAGACTGTTGTTTCGAGCATAGCGGAAGATAGCGATGGTATGCTATGGTTCGGTAGCAGGAATCAGGGTCTATTCAGCTACGATGAAGGTGCGGATACATTTGTGAAAATGCCGTATGAGCATGCTGCTATTTTGCCCGTAACGGATATTGTGATCACTGCGGACAACTCCATTTATGTAGCTACAGACGGGAAGGGGGTCAAAACTGTCGACAAAGATGCAGGTGCTTTGAATGATTTGTCGGTATCTAACCCCACGTTCAATTTTGCCAGAGCTAAGATGCACAGTTTACTGGAAGACCGTGATGGAAATCTGTGGATGGGCGCATATCAGAAAGGTGTTTTTATGCTTCCTTCCCATCGTAATCAGTTTGGTTACATGGGGTATAAGTCCGTGAATAGGAATGTCATAGGCGGGAGCTGTGTCATGTCTATATTCCAAGACCAGGCCGGAAGCGTTTGGGTTGGAACGGATAATGACGGACTGTACCGATTGGGGGCCGGATTGACGACTAGTGAGCACTTTGTCGGCGATAACGCACCTGAAACCGTTATGACCGTCTTTGAAGATAGTTATAATAATCTCTGGGTTGGATCTTACTTGAATGGATTAACGTTATTTGACCGGGAATCGGGAAAATTCACCTCCCCGATTGCGTTAACCGATAAACATGGAGCAAAAGTTGAACGTGTGTTCCATATTGTTGAAGACCCAAATAGGCAATTATGGGTAGCAACGATGGGGACTGGGCTCTTTCGTATCAATCTAGGCACAGGGGAAATAAAGCGATACAATGCCGAAGAACGATCAAAGCTTAAGCTGCAAAGCAACAGTCTGCCAAACGATTGGATAAACTGTCTGCTTGTATTGGGCAGTAAATTGTATTTTGGGACATACGATGGCCTGGGATGCCTGGATTTGGAAACGGGAAGTTTTGTTTCGGCATTTGGTAGAAACAGAATCTTTAGCAATGATGTTGTTTATTCTCTTTTTGATGATAAACAGGGGAATTTGTGGGTAGGTACATCCACCGGACTGAAGGCATTGAACTTGGCGTCTCTAGAGGTCTCGCAGTTTGACATGACGCACGGGCTTCCAAGTAATACAATCTGGTCAATTGAGAGTGATCATAGCGGACACCTGTGGCTCAGTACGAATCGAGGGATTGCTAGGATGGATTTGCAACAAAGAAAGTTCATCAATTTTCATTCGGGTGACGGCCTTCAAGGTGATGAATTCATGCGCGGTGTATCCATGAAACGTGCCGACGGAACGATTTTCTTTGGAGGCTTACACGGCGTGAGTTATTTCGACCCCGAGATCATTCAGATGGTACCCAAAAAGCTTGGCTTACACGTTGTTGATCTTTATATCCGTAATCAGCCGGTAAATAAAGGGATGAAGTCAGGTAGCTTTGATATTATAGATACCACGCTGCACCACGAAACGGTTTTTCAAATGGCACACCATGATAACTCGTTTGCTATCGAGTTCTCAACCATGGATTTTAACGATTCTGAACGTGTTGTTTTTCAGTATTCGATGAACCAGAATGAGTGGGTGTACTTACGGCCTTCAAACAATAGGATAGCTTTCGAAAACCTGCCTCAGGGTATGCATCGACTTCGCGTACGTGCCGTAGCCGGTAATGCCGTGTCAGCGGTTAAAGAAATTACTTTTATCATACATCCGGTATGGTACCTGTCGGATATAGCAAAACTTATTTATTTGCTTTTTGCGGTTTGTACGGTCGTCGTTTTAAGAAGAACTTCCTTAAACCGGAAACGTATCCGACAACAGATTCGATCGCAACGTAAGCGGGAAGAAATCAATGATGCGAAGTTGCAGCTATTTGTAAGCATTGCACACGAAATTAAGACTCCACTGACGCTGATAGTCAGTCCATTAAAAAAATTAATGCAGACACCTGCAAGCCAATCGCACGAATACCTTTACCGGATAATGGATAGAAATGTTCATCGGATACTTGATATGGTGAACCAGATGATGGATGCGCAGAAGATAGAAAAAGGAATGCTGAAATTGAATTATGCACGTGTAGACATGGTGTCGTATACGAAAGAAGTATGTGCATTATTCGAAGAACAGCTAGAGGCAAAAGATATCCGGTTAAAGCTCAAATTGCCGGAACACAGTTGCTGGGCAATGATCGATCCGAATAATTTTGATAAGGTGCTGGTGAATGTGTTAGCTAACGCCTGCAGGTTTACGCCTTCTGGTGGATGGATAGAAGTTGAACTTAAACGCCTTGGCGACCGCCAATCGACAAATACCTTGTTGTTCGCTGTTGCCGATTCAGGCCAACCTCTTGACGAGCTCGAAATGGATCGTATTTTCGAGTGCTTTTACCAGTCTGACAAGTACCGGAATCATAATAGTGGTGCAGGAATTGGACTTTATCTGGCGAAACAATTGGTGATGTTGCATGGTGGGGAGATTCGCGCTGAAAACTTAAGGGGAGGGGGATGTAGGTTTGTAGTGACACTGCCAGGGTGTGATATGGAAGGAGCAATGATACATCAAACGTTTAAGGGCGCTGGGCGAACACAATTAAATAAGCAGTTAATTAACAAACCACCGGTACAAAGTATTAATAAGCGTTGCAAGAAGGTAGTAATCGTCGATGACGATTTGGATATCTTAACTTATCTCCATAGTGAATTAGCACCCTCGTTTCATGTGACTACGTACACTGACGGTGGGGCCGCTTTCAACGCGATATTGGCAGATCCTCCCGATTTGATACTGAGCGATGTAATGATGCCTTTGATGGATGGTTTCTCACTTTGCAACAAAATAAGAAATACACCAAATACCAACCATATTCCGGTTATTTTGTTAACCGCCAAAATAAGCGATGCCGACAGTTTGGAAGGATTCGAAAGTGGGGCAGATGCCTATATAACCAAGCCATTCTGTGTAGATGTGTTGTTGAAAGCCATAGAGGGAATCACCAGAAATAGAGACCTTATCCTCAAAAATGAGCGAGAAAAGCATCTTCAGGAAGCGTATATCGCTAATGTAACGATAAAAAGTTCGGATGAAAAGCTCCTGGAAAAGGTACATCGGGTTATCGGACAACAGCTCGCTAATCCGCTGTTGAGTGTGGAAATGATTGCCTCTGAAGTAGGCATCAGCAGGGTACACCTCCACCGGAAGTTAAAACAATTAACCAATATGACCACCCGCGACCTGATTCGAAGTATCCGCCTGAAGCAAGCCGCTCGGTTGATCAAGAAAGACGGTTTGTCGGTATCCGAAGTAGCTTATGCCGTTGGTTATTCAGATCTAAGTAATTTTTCGCTGTCGTTCAAGCAGATTTACGGCGTATCGCCGTCTAACTATGCGGCTCAACAATCGACACGTTAGCACGCTCTGGTAACCATTTTCCGGCAACCTGTAACATAAATTTATTCCTATGTTACATGACTGTACAATACTACTTATATCCATGTACATTCGTTGAAGTGTAAATTAACCAGTTGTGACCAAGGTTTGGAACATTGAATCCATGTGTAATTCCAATGCGCATACATGCGGTGGCCTTTTCCCGCTCCATAATAAGTTAATGCCGCCGTAACGTTGTAGGGTTTGTCATTATTTTCCATATCAAAATAACAATCAATAAAAATCTAAATAAATATGATCAGCAAACATATTACTAACCAGACAAAAATTTTTATGACAAAATTTTTATTTTTTGAGAAAGGAGACATCAAGCGGCTCGGGCTCCTCGGGCTGATGTTTCTGTTCTGTACTGTTGTACAGGCACAAATCAGTATATCGGGAACTGTTACGGACCAAAATGGTCCGGCGCCAGGTGTGAGTGTGGTTATTGATGGCACCAACACCAATGTTGCTACCGATGCTGATGGGAAGTATACCTTAACTAATGTGTCTTCAAATGCAACTTTGGTATTCAGCTCCCTTGGCTATGAAACACAACGGATTGATGTAAATGGACAATCAACAATAAATGTACGTTTAGTTGAAAACTTACAGGCTCTTGAAGAGGTTGTGGTTGTAGGTTATGGTACGCAAAGTAGGGCTACTGTGACTGGAGCAATGTCAAATGTTAAGGCAGAAGAGATTTCGGCGGTGCCTGTTGCCAATGCCGTGGAGGCCCTACAAGGTCGTGCTGCAGGTGTTTTGGTTGTTAATACCGGCGGGCCTGGCACAGAACCATCTGTTAGTATCAGAGGCTTGGGGTCGTTTAATAATAACGCTCCTTTATACGTTGTCGACGGTGTGATCGTAGGAAATCTTTCTGGTATTAGTCAAAATGATATCGAGTCGATAAATGTCTTAAAAGATGCTTCCACAACGGCGGTTTATGGGGCAAAAGGTGCGAATGGGGTTATTATGGTAACCACTAAGAAAGGTGTGAAAGGACAAACTCAGCTGTCTTTAAATGCATTTACAGGTTTTCAAACACAACCTAAAAGATATGATGTGCTGAATACGGAGCAATATTTACAGTATGCTCAAGATGCGTTTGGTTTAACGCCCACCAGCGAGCTTTCACAATCGGGCTTAAATACCAATTGGCAGGATGAAATTTATCAGACTGGGCTTCTCCAAAACTATGATATTGCTGTTGCTGGTGGTGGTGAAACGAATACATTTAGGTTTTCAGGTGGGTATGCTGAAAAAGAAGGTATTATTATAAATACCGGATTTGAACGATTTACTTTTAGGGCAAACAGTGATTTTGAATTTGGGAAATTGAAAATTGGCCAGACAATGTCTGCCAATTTCAATAAATTCAAACCGGAAGCATCAGCAGGAGGACGTTCTTTATTGGAGCACGCCATAAAAATGGCGCCTTATTTACCTGTTTATAACCCTGAAAATATAGGGGGTTTTCAGGGGCCTAATAGTTCAGCGGATGCTGGGAACGACGCGGAAAATCCGGTCAGAATCATGCGGATTTCGGATAGAAACAACAGGTCATTCTCTTTAATCGGGAATGTTTATGCTGAATATGAGATTATCGAAGGGTTAAATTTCAAAACACAAGTTGGCCTGGACTATTTTAATTCAAATAACTCCACTTTTACACCCGCTTTTAGAGATGGTCCAACACATCAACAGGCTTTTGCGACAATTAATAAAGGGGCGGCTTTTGGTCAAAACCTTATTTTTACCAATAGCTTAACTTATAATAAAACTATCGCAGACGCTCATAATTTGGAATTGTTACTCTTGTCTGAAAAGATTGAAAGTAAATTCAATGACTTGAACGGAAGTAGTAGAAACCCTATCTCTAACGAAATAAATAATATTCAAGGTTCCGACGAACAAATTTCTGCGGGTAGTGGCAACAATGAATATAATAAAATTGGTTACCTAGCCAGGTTGAACTATGATTTTGACAACAAATATATCATGTCAGCATCCATCAGGCGTGACGGTTCTTCCAGATTCGGTGCGAACCAACGTTGGGGTTGGTTCTATTCCGGATCGCTAGGATGGAATATTGCGAGGGAAGCTTTTATGGAAGGTTCTGATTTTAGTACGCTCAAAATAAGGGGTAGTTATGGTGTGTCTGGCAATGATAACATCGCAAATTACGCTTACGCAGCTTTATTAACTAGTAATTTCTTGTATCCTATCGGAGGTGGAGGGGCTGCAGGAACCACGGCTGACGGGTTGGCAAACCCAGATTTAAAATGGGAGCAGACAAAACAACTAAACGTTGGATTGGACGTCGGACTTTTTAACGAGAAACTCACGGCTGCTTTGGAGTATTATGCCAATACCAGTGATGATTTATTGTTAAGCGTACCGCTGCCGAACTCGCTGGGTGTTAACTCTGGGTCACAAACCCGGAACGTAGGTTCTATTGAGGTCTCCGGTTTCGAGGTAACGTTAGGTTACAACGATTATGAAGGTGACTTTAAATGGGCGGCTAACCTAAATCTGGGTACTGCTAAGAATACTGCTAAATCTCTGGGAGGAACGATTACGGAAATACAGGGCGGGGGTTTTGAAGGTGAAAATATCACAAGAATTATAGAAGGTAAGCCTTTGTACCATTATGTGGGATATATAATGGATGGTATCTACCAAAACCAAGCGGAAGTAGATGCCGTTTTTACAGGTAACCCCGGGCAAACAACGGTCCGTCCCGGCGATATCAGGTATTTGGATTTAAATGGTGACGGTAACATTACGAATGCCGATAAAACGATTATAGGCGATGCATTACCTGATTTTACTTACGGTTTAAATTTTAGTGCTACCTACAGAAATTGGGACTTTAATGTGTTCTTTACCGGCGTACAGGGACGTGATTTAATCAATACCAATATTTATGATTTAGAAGGTATGCCGAGATTGTTTAATGCAGGTGTTGGTGTATTGGATAGATGGACGCCTACCAACCCATCCAACATAGTGCCAAGAGCTGGTAATGGCGGCGGGGCGGATAGTGGAGCACCACAAAACACCGCTATATCCACGCGTTATCTGGAAGATGGTTCGTTTATGAGACTTAAAAACTTATCCATTGGATATACATTGCCAAATAACCTATTTGGTCAAGATTACTTTAAAAACTGTCGGATCTATGTAAGTGGTCAAAATGTCTTTACAATAACTGATTATTCTGGTTTAGACCCCGAAATAGCAAACAGTAACCCATTTGATTCTGGTATTGATAGAGGGGCGTTTCCTCAGCCAAGAACTTATTTAGTTGGTCTTAAAGTAACATTCTAAAAAAAACATTTATGAAAACCAATAAAATTATTCTTTCTTTTCTCGCGCTTTGCGCCATGCTGGTAATTAGCGCATGTAATGAAAAGGATTTAGAGTTAGTCGACCCCGGTAAATTATCGCCTGAAAGCTATTTTAAAACGCAAACTCAGGTTGAATCATCGGTAAATGCTGTGTATGCCAACTTTCAAACCATTGGCTTGTTTACACGTGCGTGGTTCTTTATGTACGATTTAATGGGTGGCGATGCCGCCGGGAATCCTCAGCTGGAAGCAGATAAAGTTCAATATTGGCAGTTTTCTTTTGATGCTAACCATGGGAATATAGGGGATTATTGGGAAGCTTGCTACAGGGGTATTAACAAAGCAAATTTTGTAATTGGTAATGCCGATAAGATAAATGGAATACCTGACGGCCAATTAAGTCCGGAATTAAAGAAAAAATATGTTGCAGAGGCTAAATTTTTAAGAGCTTTATATTATTTTCTAATGGTGCCCAGATGGGGTGATATTCCTTTAATTACCGAAATACCAACATCTTCTGAAGGTTTTCCAAAGTCACCGAAAGAAGCGGTGTACGATTTAATCGTGTCTGATTTACAGACTGCGACAACCGATTTGTTGGATAAAAACACTGAAGTAGTAGGAAGACCTAACAAGCAGGCAGCAAGTGCGTTATTGGGTAAAGTATATTTATACTTAGCGGAGTATGATTTAGCGTTGGCCGAATTTCAAAAAGTGTATGGTCAATATAAGTTGGCGGATAATTATTATGACAACTTTATGGACGAGACCGAGCATACAACAGAATACATTTTTGATATAGAGTATGATGAAACGCTAGGTGCTGGAGGAATATGGGGAGGTCCTGCAGGTACCGGACAGAATGAAGCGACGTTAAGAGGCCAAGAATATGGATGGAATGATTGGTTCAATACATATCCGGCTGATGATTTATTGGCAGAATATGAGCCAGGTGATATTAGATATGATGAAACTTTCTATACGGACGGCGATATCTTTGAAGGAGATCCCGAAAAGCGCACAATTCGTACAGGGCCAATGCCTAATGCTGTTCCAAGCACAGAAATTTATATTCCTTTACAGCGTAAAGCTGCTTGGAGAAAGTACCAAAACTATTATAAAAGATTGAACGAAAACATAAATTCTAGTATCAATTTCAAATATTTAAGGTATGCAGATGTCTTGTTAATGATGGCTGAGTGTGAAAATCAAAGAGCGGGGGGAAATCAAAACATAGCTGCAGGTTATATCAACGAAGTAAGGGAACGAGCTGAATTGGGACCTATTGGGCCTGGACTTAGTAAAGAACAGATTTTTGACGCCATTGTACATGAAAGGCGCGTTGAATTAGCGGGTGAACAGTCTCGTTTTAACGATCTGATAAGGTGGGGCATGGCTGCAACTGAATTGGCCGGTCAAGGATTCCAAGCTGGTAAGCACGAATTATGGCCAATACCTAATAGGGAAATTTCGTCTAATCCAGCGATTACAGAAGCCGATCAAAACCCTAATTATTAATCGTATTTTTATAATAGCTGTTAAACCACTTTAAGTTTTGAGTTAATAGATTTTAGCATTTCTCACTGCTAGCTTACTTTAATTGTATAGTTGGCACTGTATACGACTCGCTGACGGGGGCCTCCCACAACGGAGGCGCCCGTTACTTTGATGGGCACGCACTTGTACCTCCACAAATGAAGAAGGCCGTGGAGGTCGGAAAGAAGTATACGGTGAGTTTCGTGCCAAATGGCACGCTTGCTCTTCAAGCAATTGAGATTAGCCTTTACCAAATGTGTTGTTAACGCAGAAAACCTGTTGATCGCTGATTAATGGGTTTTTTTGTGCCAGTATGACGCTTTTCCAATACGAAATTGAGTTAGCAATGGGGAAGAGATCGAAAAATTAAATGTTTGGGATTCGATGACAACGTCAGACATAACAGCGGAAAAGAGTTAGCTAAAAGTTAGATACACTCTTTGCTGAAATAATTACTCGACCGTGTATAAAAAATTGTTTTCGTGTGTTTAAGGTAAGTTTAGAAAAATTTCCGGAGTCCGAAAACTCCGGAAATCTAACTTTAGTACCCAGGGCCGGGATCGAACCGGCATGGGTCGCCCCACTGGTGTTTGAGACCAGCGCGTCTACCAATTCCGCCACCTGGGCATATGTTAAGGTACTATTCCCCCAATCGGGGATGCAAATGTATTTATTAATCTGTATTCCGCAAAATGTTTTTCGAAAATACTATCATTGGGCAGAACGCATGTTTAACTTGTCACAATAGCCCCTCTATATTGGCGTGTCTACCCTCTTGCGTTCTGGCCATAGGCACTACCTTTGTATTGCTGATGTATATAAAACATAGCACGATAGCAAAACGAATCAATAGTTTCACGCTTAATAACAACAACGATGGTTTTCAACCCTTATTTAAATTTTGCAGGTAACGCCGAAGAGGCCTTCCGCTTTTATCAAACGGTTTTTGGCGGTGAGTTATTCATCCAGCGGATGAGCGATACACCCGGTTCGGAAAATTTACCCGAAAAAGAGAGAAATTACGCCATGCATGTATCCATCCCGGTAGGCAAAGGCCAGTTCCTGATGGCATCCGATTGCCTGGATTCTGCGGGTCACGTATTGCATGTAGGCAACAACAACTACATCTCCATTACACCCGATAGCCGGGAGGAAGCGGACCGGCTGTTTAATGGCCTTTCTGCTGGGGGAAACGTGGAGATGCCCATGGAAGAGATGTTCTGGGGCGATTATTTCGGCTCGTTCGAAGATAAATTCGGCGTGCGTTGGATGATTAATTTTCCCATCGGAACGAAATAACCGTCTACCGCCTACCCCGTGACTTCAGGGGCGAGGGGTGGGCTGATTTTTGGTTTGCTCATCCGTTGCACACCAAAAACACCTACAAAACATAACCCTGTGACTACGGCCATGCAACCGGCTATGGAAGCATTGAGCCAGTAGGCCATCCAATAGCCGGTGAATGCGATAAACACGCCTAGCATAACGGTGATGGCAAGCATGCGTTTTAAATCGTGGGTCAAAAGATAGGCCGTCGCGGGCGGACCGATAAGGAACGCGATAACCAATATGGCGCCGACGGACTCGAAGGAACTGACCGTGGTGATGGATACCGCCGCCATCAACAGGTAATGCCACAGCGCCGTGGAAATGCCCAATGCTGATGCGAATGCCGGGTCAAACGACGTTAATTTAAGCTCCTTGTAACCTAACCGGACGAAGAGAGCCACCAATAACAGCACGCCCGATAGGATATAGACGGGGCGTGGCCCCATGATGGTCCCGCCGCCGGTTACCCACAGGTCAATAGGTACGTAGGCAATTTCGCCATACAGCACGCAATCCTGGTCGATATCTACTTTGCCGGCGAAGGCGCTGATGAGGATAATGCCCACTGCAAATAGGAAGGTAAATACCACGCCAATCGCAGCATCGGTTTGCAGGCCGGCACGGCGATGGAAGTATTCGATAAGGAAGGTGGCCAGTAGTCCTGTGGTACCTGCTCCCAATAGCATGGGCAGTGTTTCCCGGCTTCCGCTAAGTAAGAAAGCGATTACAATTCCGGGAAGGACTGCATGGCTAATCGCATCGCCTACCATGCTCATCTTACGTAACACCAGAAAACAGCCCAGCAACCCGCAGGTAACGGCCACTAGTGATCCGGTAAGTATAATCCAAAATGCTATCATCTTTCAGTGTTCAAATCTTCGGTATTTTCGTATTGTGCGGGTCCTCATCGGGATATCCCAGCTGCTGTTCAAGTTCCCGCTCCAGTTCCGGGGTAATAATATGTTCTATCGTTTCTGCATCGTCATGCACGTGGTCTGCCGCGATATTCATATATTTCGTTAAATACAGTTCCCATAGTCGGTGGAGCCGGACTACGCGTGCTGCTTTCCGCAAGCCGGGGTCAGTGAGCGCCCATTGGCCGTCTTTCGACTCAACGAGGTTCCTGGCAACAAGCCGTCGCAGTGCCGTCTTGAATATTGGTGCTTGCATGTCACTGTGGTCACCAAACAATTCACTCGCCTCCCTAAACCCGAGAAAGTGGCTGTTCCGCTCGCCCAGGTGGTAGAATCGTTTCAATGCGTTTTCTTCAGCGATGGTCCGCTGGTTTTTGTATTGCGTGTACATTTTGGGCACAATGCCTTTGGTTGGTGCAAAGAAAAACGATAGAAAGGCAATGCCTGAGGAGACGACAACCATCCATGGGCCGGTGGGCATAGCGGGTGCGGCGTAAGAGATGTATGCACCGGCCAGGCCAGCAAAGGCACCAAAAGCAACGGCTATCCAAACCATCCGTCGAATATTGTTCGTCCAATACCGCGCTGCGGCAGCCGGCGTAATCAGCATGGCGGCCATGAGCACCACACCTACTGCCGTAATACCTGTTACCACGGCTAGTACCGTCAGGCTGGTCAGCAACAGATCGAGCTTGCGCACCGGGTAACCCAGTGCTGCGGCATAGGGCCGGTCAAAAGCGACCAGTGCAAATGACTTGAAAAATAACCCTACGACAATAAGGAGGGTAAGGGCGAGAATGCTGAAAATTAACAAGTCGGTACCCACCAGGGTTGCGGCTTTGCCGAACAGAAAGTGGTCGAGGCCACTTTGGGCGGCATTTCCCGAACGCTGGATGTACGTCATCATCACCATGCCCGCTCCGAAGAATACGGATAAGACCAGACCGATCGCTGCATCTTTCTTGATTTTCGATTTTGCCGTGATGTAGTCGATAGCCATCAGGGCCAGCCAGCCCGTAATAAAGGCGCCGATGAGCATGAAAGCGATGTTTTTACTGCCCGAAAAGAGAAAAGCCGCACAAATGCCCGGCAACACGGCATGGGAAACGGCGTCGCCAATGAGCGCCTTTTTTTGCAAGAGGATAAAAGCACCTACCATGGCGGCACTGGCGGCAAGTAACATATTGCCGAGCACCACATAACGTACATTGGGATCTGAGAGTGTTAAAAAGTCGAAAAAGCTTTCCATCATCCGTCCCGTTTTAGCGCTCCCGGTTAGGGAACGCACGTTTCTCCATAACATCGCCCACCTGCGATAACAGATTGAGCCGCCCCCCGTAGGCTTGCTGAATGGTCTCGTCCGTGAAGGCCTCATCTGTTGGTCCGGCCGCAATCAGATGCATATTGAGCAGCACAATCCAATCGAAATAGCTGCGCGCCGACTGAAGGTCATGGTGTACCACGACGATCGTTTTTCCGTTTGATGCCATTTCGCGGAGCAGCTCGATGATCGCCTGCTCGGTAGCGGCATCCACCCCTGCAAAGGGCTCGTCCATGAAATAGATATCAGCTTCCTGTGCGAGTGCGCGTGCGAGGAAAACACGCTGCTGCTGGCCGCCGGATAGCTGTGAAATCTGCCTTTTGGCAAAGGCCGTCATGCCCACTTTTTCCAGGCATTCGAGGGCAATGTTGCGATCGTGGGTGCCGGTATTGCGCAACAGGCCTACCTTGCCGTAGCGACCCATTAGGACCACATCCAGTACCGAAACCGGAAAGTCCCAGTCGACCGACTCGCGTTGCGGTACATAGCTTACCTGTGCGCGCACATCGTCCAGCGGCTTATCAAATAGCTTGACATACCCGCTGGATGGAGGGATTAATCCCATAATGGTTTTCAGGAGCGTGGATTTACCGGCGCCGTTAGGTCCTACAATGCCCGCAATGCAGCCGGTAGGCAGCGTGAAGTCCACCCCCCATAACACTGGTTTACGGCCGTATGTCACCGTCAGATCATGTACTTCGAGAATCGGATCTTGTGTATGTATAATCATAATTGTTATCGCTGATGTTCCGTTAATGCGGCTACAATCGTATTTACATTGTGCTTCACCATGCCGATATACGTCCCCTCGGCAGTGCCGGACGCCCCCATGGCATCCGAGAAAAGGTTGCCTCCGATGCGAACGGCGCCACCCCGCTGGCCAACGCCGGTCAAAACCGCTTTCAACGCCCTATCGGATACGGAACTTTCTACAAAAACGGCTGGTATTTCCTGTTTTATAATGTAATCAACTAAACTGGACACGTCCCGCAGTCCGAATTCGGATACGGTCGAAATGCCCTGCAGTCCGCGGACTTCCACGCCGTATGCACGCCCGAAATAGCTGAAGGCATCGTGCGCGGTAATCAACACCCGTTTGGTGGGCGGAATGGCCCGGATACGGGCATGAACCCAACTATCAAGCGAATCGAGTTCCGCCATATAACGCCGTGCGTTTGCCTGATAATAAGGGGCATTGACAGTATCGAGTTCCGCCAGTTGCAGTGCTGCATTGGCTGTAGCGGCTTTCCAAAGCGATACGTCAAACCAGATGTGCGGATCGTATGTCGTTTCATTTATCCGGATTAATCCGTTCAGACCATCACCCACTGCGACCACCGGTTTCACCCGCTTTTGTTTCTCTAAGATGGTTGCCAATTTCCCTTCCAGGTGCAAGCCGTTGTAAAACAGATAGTCGGCGTCCAATATTTTTCGCAGGTCGCCCTGGCTGGCTTTATAAAGATGGGGGTCTACACCGGGCTGCATCAACGCTTCCACCACGGCCGAGTCGCCGACGATGTGTTGCATCATATCGGCCACCATACCGGTGGTCGCAAGGATGTATGGCTTGCCCCGTGCATTGCGCTCATTTACCCCCGGTTGGCAAGAGAGGCTACAGATTAAAAAACAGACCGAGAACAAAAGCCAGTAGATTTTTCTCATATTTAATACAAAAATATAAAATTTAGATTAATCTAACATTTTTTATAGGTTATTTTCAACAATGCTTGAGCCGGTATTGCCGCTGGTTTTCAGCTCGGATTTTGTACCTTCGCATGGTAATCAATTATGCGCTATGCAAGAAGTCTATATTGTTTCAGCTGTGCGTACCCCTATTGGAAGTTTTGGGGGTAGCCTATCCATGTTGTCTGCTACGCAGCTAGGTGGTAATGCCATCAAAGCCGCCCTGAATCGAGCCGGTATCTCATCCGATTACGTGGAGGAGGTATTTTTTGGAAATGTGTTGTCAGCTAATCTGGGGCAGGCTCCGGCTACGCAGGCAGCTAAGTTTGCCGGACTCCCGGATGTGCCGGCTACGACGGTCAACAAGGTATGTGCATCTGGTGCAAAGGCGATCATGCTGGCAGCTCAAAGCATCGCAACAGGAGCAAAAGATATTGTTGTAGCGGGTGGTATGGAAAGCATGAGCAATGTACCTTATTACCTCGATAAGGCCCGTACGGGTTACCGGCTAGGACATGGGCAAGTCACCGATGGTCTTGTGAAAGACGGGTTGTGGGACGTGTATAACGATTACCACATGGGGTCGGCGGCCGAACTTTGCGCAGAAACCTGTGGGATTGACCGTGAGGCTCAGGATGCTTACGCTATTGAATCCTACAAACGGTCGCAGGCCGCGCAGCTGGCAGGCAGGTTCAAATCGGAAATCGTTCCGGTGGAAGTGCCCGGTAGGAAAGGGGAGGTAACCGTTGTTGATGAGGATGAGGAAATCCATGCGGTGAAGTTTGATAAGCTACCCACGTTAAGGCCCGTATTCAAAAAAGACGGTACGGTAACTGCTGCAAACGCATCTACCCTCAACGATGGAGCAGCAGCACTGGTGTTGGTGAGCGAAACCAAGCTGAAGGAATTGGGCTTGCAGCCGTTAGCCCGTATACGTGGATATGCCGATGCCCAACAGGCACCCGAATGGTTCACCACTGCACCGGCCAAAGCGATACCCCGAGCGTTACAGCACGCTGGCGTTGCAGCAGATGAGGTCGACTTTTACGAGATAAATGAGGCCTTTTCGGTAGTCGCCATTGCCAACAACCAGGAATTAGGCCTATCGGCCGAGAATGTGAACGTGAACGGTGGTGCAGTCTCGATGGGACATCCATTGGGCGCATCCGGTGCGCGTATTGTTGTTACGCTACTCTCCGTATTGGAACAGCAGGATGGCCGTATCGGCGTAGCTGGTATCTGTAACGGCGGGGGTGGCGCAAGTGCATTGGTGGTTGAGCGGGTCTTTCCGGTTTAGCTCACCGTCGAAAGCGGGATGTGGGCAAGGTGTGGTTTGTTTGCATTTGAAATACAGGATAACTAAGTTTGCCCAATGATAAGTTCCTCCTCGGTGGTCGGAAAATGTTGGCGGATGACGGGTTTGGTTATCGGCTTTGCAGTGCTGTGTGTGTCCACTGGGGTATGGTGTGGCGGGTCAGCATTCGCTCAACAGGACAATTTTCATGAATCCCATGCCTTGGAAGACAGCTTGGCCGGATTGGGATACACCATGTACAACGAACCGGGTGAACCTGAACGGCTGGCAGCCAACTTTACTTTTGTTAAAACGCTGGTGTCTGCACTGAAAGTGCCATATTCGTATACTTATCCGTTTGACTCACTGGATATGGTATCCATCCTTGAGGCCCCCGACAGCAGCTTCCGGATATTTTCATGGCATATCCCATTGAACGATGGATCCTATCTTTACTATGGAACTATCCAACTAAATACCCCGGATGGTCATCTCAATATGTACCCCTTGCTGGATAAGACATATGAGATTGCAGCGCCGGAAGAGACAGTGACCGCTCCCGACAACTGGTATGGTGCGCAATATTACCGGATCGTACCACTCAAGGACGCTTATGTCCTGCTCGGCTGGAAAGGACATACCCCTTACATGACACAGAAAGTTATCGAAATACTTCGATTTACCGAAACGGGCGTACAGTTGGGACAACCTGTTTTTGAAGCCGCGGAAACCGGAAAGCAGGTACGTGCCGTTTACCGGTACAATCGAAATGCAAGCATGTACCTGGATTACGATGCTGAAGAAAATCGAATTGTATTTGACCACCTGGCACCGGCTGACCAGCGGCAACAAGGACAGTATGAACAATATGGACCCGATTTGACGTATGATGCCTGGCAATTGGATAACGGCAGGCTGGTACTGGTCTCGGACGTGCCGTTGATGAGCCCACCAAGTCCGAACGATAATCGATTTAACGACCCCGGCAAGCCCCAAACACATCCGAAGAGCGGTCTTAATATCCAATGAATACCTACGTGGTAGATGAATAAATTTTGTGTTACGCGGCAGTGAAATCGCAAAAAGTTTGTTTTATTTGCAAAATGGGCACATGAATAACCCCAGTTTTTAACACCTAATATCAAGATATGCAGCACAATCATGATGAACAACTAACGAAGCATCTTATTAAGAATGGTGTGGATACGAAGACCGTGTTTGACCATCCCGTCGGACTATTTGTTTTGTTTTTTACGGAGATGTGGGAACGATTCAG
>Ga0182739_1001729_pt1 | contig 21858 bp, 21 predicted proteins | sample eDN5th30CBELigBY_FD_128873 | JGI IMG/M metagenome (GOLD analysis project Ga0182739, IMG submission 128873) | Enriched backyard soil microbial communities from Emeryville, California, USA - eDNA 5th pass 30_C BE-Lig BY (version 2) (version 2) | ecosystem: Environmental > Terrestrial > Soil >...
AAATTTATTGAACTGATTAAGCAATACGTAGAAGAGAACGAAATTGACCGACCGCAAGACCTGATAATTAAAGGTACAGCTAATAAATCGGCACTCAAAGTTTCCATAATTCAAAATATCGACCGAAAAATCGGACTTGAAGATATTGCCCATGCCAAAGGGATTACATACGAAGATTTATTAAAAGAGGTTGAATCTATTGTCAACTCCGGCACGAAATTGAACTTGGGCTATTTCGTGGATGAGCTAATCGATGAGGATAGGCAGGATGAAGTTTTTGATTATTTTCGTGCTGCGGAGATTGACTCCGTTGACCAGGCATTAAATGATTTGGGTTCCGAAGATTACACCTACGAAGAAATTCAATTAATGCGAATCAAATTCATGTCAGAATTGGGAAATTAACAAACGACCACACCCATCTGTTTGTCAGTTATTTAAATAGACGCTTAGTCTAATTTTCATTTTTTACACTACTATTTCTATATACATTAAGTATATTTGCAGCAGTGAAGGTGAAATAGATGGATAAGCGGATTTATTCAATTTTAATTAGCTAAATAACGCCATGCAGAGTTTTAGGACCGAACTGGAAAATCCGGTCGTAGAAAAGGAGATTATTGATCTTGAACGCAAAATCAGGGCTTTCCGGGACGGCGTATTGCCGGAAGAGAAATTCAAAAGTTTAAGGCTTGCCCGGGGCATCTATGGCCAGCGGCAACCGGGTGTGCAAATGGTGCGTATCAAGTTGCCATTTGGCAAGGCTACGTTCAAGCAATTGCGTCGCATATCGGATATCTCTGATGAATATGCCATCCGTAACCTGCACTTTACAACCCGCCAAGACATCCAGATACATTTCGTGAGTTTGGACCGTACACCCGAACTCTGGGCGAAACTGGCCAAAGATGATGTGACGATACGCGAAGCTTGTGGCAATACCGTGCGGAATGTCACGGCGTCTCCCGAGGCGGGAATCGACCCCAACGAACCGTTCGATGTATCGCCGTATGCCCACGCCACGTTTTCTTATTTCCTACGCAACCCTATTTGTCAGGAACTTGGTCGGAAGTTTAAATTTGGCTTTTCGTCAAGCTCCCGTGATACTGCTTTCGCCTTCGGGCAGGACCTTGGCTTTATTCCAAGAGTCAACGTGGTGGACAATCGCGAAGAACGCGGCTTCAGGGTCGTGTTGGGAGGAGGATTGGGCGCCCAGCCAATGGCAGGGCATGTGGTGCATGAGTTTCTTCCAGAAGATCAGCTAATACCGTATTCCGAAAGCGTACTGCGTACATTCGACCGGTACGGTGAGCGGAACAACAGAAACAAAGCGCGGTTTAAATACCTGATCCAAAAACTTGGATTGGAAGAAGTAAAGCGGCTGATCGATGAGGAGCAGACAGCGAGTAAAGTAAAAACTTACACAATAGACCGCGACGCGGTGCCCCAACCCGAACCGCCAAGCCAAATCCCTTCCGAGGTGGCACCGGTGGTTGATTCCGTAGCCTACGAAATCTGGAGAAAAACCAACGTTTGGCCTCAGAAGCAAGAAGGCTTCTTCGCAGTATATGTCAAGGTGCCGACGGGCGATATGCCTACCGAGAAGGCGAGGGTCTTACTTGCAGGCATCGAGGGGCACGTGGCCGACGAGGTCCGGGTAACCCAGAATCAGGGACTTTTGCTGAAGTTTGCACGGGAAGAGTCGCTTCCCCATATCTATAACATTTTATTTAAAATCGGTTTTGCAAAACCGGGGTTCGATAGTGTGGCCGATGTGACCACCTGTCCGGGCACGGATACCTGTAACCTCGGTATTTCCAATAGTACCGAAATGGCCCGGGTATTGGAGTCACTGATTTATGAAGAATATGAAGATCTCGTTTACGATCGGGATCTGAAGATCAAAATAAGTGGTTGTATGAATTCATGCGGGCAGCACGGAATTGCCCATATCGGATTACACGGCAGCTCATTGAAGGCTAGTGGAAAAGTGGTGCCCGCCGCGCAGATTATGCTCGGCGGTGGGGTATTGGGCGATGGACTTGGCCGCGTGGCCGAACGTGTCATCAAAGTACCCTCCAAAAGAGTGGTACAGGCCGTACGGTTATTGCTTGATGATTATGCAGCTAATGCACTTCCTGCGGAATATTTCCATGACTATTTCGATCGCCAAACCAAAGACTATTTTTACCGGATGCTGAAGCCGCTGGCCGATCTCACCACCCTAGTAGACGACGAATTTGTTGATTGGGGTCACCAAGAGACCTATCAGCAGGCAATCGGTGTGGGCGAATGTGCCGGTGTGGTGATCGACCTGGTTTCCGTGCTACTCTTCGAGGCGGAAGAAAAACTAGACTGGGCCAACGAGAGTTACAACGCGGGGGCATTTGCCGATGCTATCTACCATACCTACAGCATGTACATCAGTGCAGCCAAGGCGCTACTGCTTGAGAAGGGCATCCACAGTAGTACCCAGATAGCGATTATCAATGATTTTGAGAAAAACTTTGTCGAGTCTGGCGAATTTGACGTTCCTGGCGGTTTTGCGAACCAGGTCCTTCAGATCAACAAGCATGAACCATCAATATCATTCGCCCGGAAATACCTCGCCACGGCCATCGACTTCCACGACGCAAATATCGCCAAGCGGTTGGTGACCGCTGCATTAAACAGTTGACAGGAAATTTCCTGCACACATTACAAGATAATTAGACGACGAATGAACGGATTCCCAAAAATAACCCTGGTCGGTGCAGGCCCCGGCGATACCGACCTTATTAGTTTAAAGGGCTTAAAAGCATTGGCTACGGCAGATGTGGTTCTATACGATGCACTCGTCAACGAAGAGCTACTTGAGTATGCTCCCAAGCACGCGCTGCGTGTTTTTGTAGGCAAACGGGCACATCATCATGCATTTACGCAACTGGAAATCAACGAGATGATGGTTGAACATGCCCAAACAAGGGGACATGTGGTTCGCCTGAAAGGCGGTGACCCGTTTGTATTTGGAAGAGGGGGGGAGGAACTCGCTTATGCAGCCAAAAATCATATTCCTACAACGGTAGTACCCGGCATTTCCAGTGCTATTGCGCTGGCGGGACTTCAAGGCGTTCCGTTAACCTACCGCGGTATTAGTGAAAGCTTTTGGGTAATTACCGGCGCTACCACAGCAGGGGCAGTTTCAAAAGACATTCACGTAGCAGCCCAGACAGACGCTACGGTGGTTGTACTCATGGGGTTGAATAAACTAGCAGAAATCGCTCACATTTACCAGGAAGCGGGACGGGAGAATCTGCCGGTGGCGGTTATCCAAAATGGGTCTTTGCCAGACGAGAAAATTGCATTGGGTACGATGGACAGCATCGTAAAACACGCCCGATCGCAGCAAATCGGTGCCCCGGCGGTAATTATCATTGGCGAGGTGGTTGCCAAACATGCACATTATGGGTCAAAGCAGCATCGGGAGGATGCCATAGCCGTATGAGTGAACAAGTAAGCAACCAGTTATTCCCGGTATTCTTACAATTGAACCAATTGCGTACGTTGCTCGTGGGTGGCGGGAATGTGGCACTTGAAAAGCTTACTGCGCTACTTGGAAACAGTCCGGCGGCATCCATTAAAATTGTTGGTAGGGAAATCAGCCCTGCGGTCCGGGCATTCGCCAACGACTATCCGTTGGTTTCTTTGCACGAGCGCATTTTCCACGACACCGATCTGGACGGAATAGATGTCGTGGTTGTCGCCGCAGATAACACCGAATTAAACAGGCATATCCGTAACGAGAGCCGCAGGCGACATTTATTGATCAATGTTGCGGACAAGCCGGATCTGTGTGATTTTTACCTCGGTTCGGTCGTAAAAAAAGGAAATTTAAAAATTGGTATATCCACCAATGGGAAATCACCCACGATTGCGAAACGGCTCAAGGAATTACTGAACGAAGCGCTACCTGAAGATATTGACGAAACACTAACCTACATGAGCCGGCTTAGGGATACATTAAAGGGCGATTTTACCGATAAGGTCAAAACACTAAATGCGCATACCGCGTCCTTACTGGCGTCACACTCGGAGAAATGAATGCACTGACAACTGAAATAACAACCCTTGTGCACGGCAAAGCCATATTGGAGGCATTGGCTTCACTTGCCGAGCGTTTCCCCGGACGTGTGGTTTTTTCCACCAGTTTCGGAATAGAAGATCAGGTCATCACGCACTTGATTTTCAGCAATAATTTACCTATACGCGTTTTTACGCTCGAAACGGGTCGTTTGTTTCGCGAAACATATTATGTATGGAACCGTACGTTGGAAGTCTACGGTAAAAAGATTGAAGCTTATTTTCCAGACACGCATGCGGTAGAGCAATTGATTAGTAAAAAGGGGCCGACTAGTTTTTACGAATCGGTTGAGAATCGGAAAGAATGCTGCCGCATCCGTAAGATTGAGCCTCTTCAACGTGCCCTGCACGGCGCAGCTTGCTGGATAACGGGCATCAGGGCTTCACAGTCCGATAACCGGCAGGGCATGGCCCAGGTCGAATGGGATTCGGGGCACGACCTCATCAAGTTCCATCCCATATACCATTGGTTGGAAGATGACGTGTGGGATTATGCCAAAAAACATCATATTCCCTATAATCCGCTGCACGATAAAGGGTTTCCGAGTATCGGTTGTGCTCCCTGCACGCGTGCAGTGGGAGCGGGGGAGGACTTCCGTGCTGGCCGCTGGTGGTGGGAAGATAAAAGTAAAAAGGAATGCGGTTTGCATGTTACGTGATTGTCATATTAACAACAAGAGAATAAAAGAAAACGATAAGCATGGATTATTTAGACCATTTGGAGGCCGAGGCCATATATATTTTGCGTGAAGTGGCGGGGCAATTCGAAAAGCCGGCGCTGTTGTTTTCGGGCGGGAAAGATTCGATAACGTTGGTGCACCTGGCAAAAAAAGCTTTCCGGCCGGGTAAGTTCCCGTTTCCGTTGGTACACATCGATACCGGACACAACTTTCCGGAAACAATTGCTTTCCGCGATCAATTGATAGCATCGTTGCAGGAGGAGCTGATCGTTGGCTATGTACAAGATAGTATCGATGCAGGGAAAGCTATTGAACAAAAAGGAAAGAATGCCAGTCGTAATCAGCTCCAAACCATTACTTTACTTGACACTATTGCCGCGCATGGATTTGATGCCTGCATCGGTGGGGCCCGTCGCGACGAAGAGAAAGCCCGGGCCAAAGAACGTATCTTCTCGGTTCGGGATGAATTCGGGCAATGGGATCCGAAACGGCAACGACCCGAATTGTGGAACATCTATAACGGACGTATTCATAAAGGCGAGAATGTCCGGGTGTTTCCCATCAGTAACTGGACCGAACTTGATGTCTGGAACTACATCCGCAGGGAGAATATCGGATTACCATCCATCTATTTTTCGCATGAGCGGGATGTGATCACCCGTAACGGGCAATTGATGACAGCGACAGAATTCCTGAGCATCGATCACGAAGATGTCGTACAGCGGTGCAAGGTAAGGTTCAGGACTGTAGGCGATATGACCTGTACGGCAGCGGTGCCGTCAGAGGCGTATCATATCGATGACATCATCGAAGAGATACAATTGTCCAATATCAGTGAACGTGGCGCGCGCATGGACGATAAAGTGTCGGAAGCAGCGATGGAAGACCGGAAAAAAGGTGGCTATTTTTAAAAAAAAGAAATTCCAACATGGATTTATTGAAATTTATAACGGCGGGTAGCGTAGACGATGGAAAAAGCACCTTGATCGGCAGGTTATTGTACGATACTGATTCCATATTAGATGACCAACTGGAAGCAATACAACGGGCCAATCGGAAAAACGACGATGGTACACTGGATTTGGCCATTTTAACCGATGGCCTGAAAGCTGAACGCGAGCAAGGAATCACCATTGACGTGGCTTACAAATATTTTCATACCGATAAGCGTAAATTCATCATTGCCGATACGCCGGGGCATATCCAGTATACACGCAATATGGTTACGGGTGCTTCCAATGCAGACCTGGCAATCATTCTGATCGATGCCCGTAAAGGAGTCGTAGAACAAACCCGCAGACACTCGTTCCTGGTATCGTTATTGGCCATTCCAAACATCCTGGTATGTATCAATAAGATGGATATGGTCGATTACGACAAGGCGGTCTTTGATAAAATCAAAGGCGATTATGAGCGGTTGACAGAAAACATGAACGCCACACAGGTAGATTATATTCCTGTCAGTGCATTGAAGGGTGATAATATCGCCACCTGGTCAACGAATACACCTTGGTATGATGGGAAGTCGCTATTGGATTTTCTTGAAACCGTTGAGATAAATCGTCAACCGGAAACTCAGCAAGCCCGGTTTCCGGTGCAGTGGGTTATCCGGCCGCAAACCGCCGAATTACCCGACTATCGCGGCTATGCTGGCCGTATTGTTGGAGGGACTTTTGCGGTGGGAGACCGGATTGCTGCGCTACCTTCCGGATTCACCAGTACAATAACCCGGATCGAACTGGCTTCCGAAAGCCTAACAACGGCCGAAAGCGGGGCATCGGTCATTATCCATCTGGCTGATGATATGGACATAAGCAGGGGAGACATGATCGTAAAATCAGACGAACAGCCGGTATTATCGCAGCAATTCGAGTCTGACATCTGTTGGATGGATACAAGGCCAATCGATGTCAGTCATACGTATTTACTGCAGCAACACGGGAAAACGACAAAAGTCAAAATAAAGGACATCATTTACCGAGTCGATATCGAAACCCTTGAAAAATCAGCAAGTGAAAGTTTTGGATTGAACGACATTGGCAGAATTCAAATCAAATGTGCCGAGCCGCTGGCGTTGGATCGCTATGCATCCAACAAGGCCAATGGCGGCGCTATCCTTATCGACGCCCGAAATAACCTGACGGTAGCTGCACTCATGATAAGCAAACCGATTGAGGACTGAAAACTAGAACCCTACCAGAGTAGGGTTTATAAATTACTATTTAACATAACGTCAATTATGGTCAATAAATATGCGTAGTCAAAATGCGGGCGTCGTCCCATTGGCCCACATTACATATGTTTATACGCAATATATGTATCGGGTCGTTGATAGAATTTCAATAAATTCATCACTTATCATTATAAATTCATAAAAATTTCCTACTTTGATTAAATTTTCGTTAAATTCGCCTGCTTCTAAAACTTATATTAATTAATATGCCAAACTACTTTGAATCGTTCATCGATTATGTTGCAGCGCGTAACCCAAATCAACCTGAATATCTTCAAGCCGTCAAGGAAGTGGCCGAAGACGTTATTCCTTACATTGAGAAACACGCGACTGATTTAATAGCCTGTAAACTGTTCGAGCGCATTACCGAACCGGAACGTACCATTTCCTTCCGTGTGGTATGGCTAGATGATTCAAATCAAGTACAAATCAATCGTGGCTACCGCGTTCAGATGAATAGCGCATTGGGTCCTTATAAAGGCGGGTTGCGCTTCTCTCCCACCGTTAACCTGAGCGTTTTGAAATTCCTGGCTTTTGAACAGACATTCAAAAATAGCCTTACCGGCCTTCCATTGGGTGCTGGCAAAGGCGGTGCTGACTTTGATCCACGGGATAAATCGGATAGTGAAATCATGCGTTTCTGCCAGAGTTTCATGACCGAACTCTATCGGCATATCGGAGCTGAAACAGATGTGCCCGCCGGGGATATCGGCGTTGGCGAACGTGAAATCGGCTACCTATTTGGTCAATACAAGCGAATCCGAAACAATTTTACAGGTGTGCTGACGGGCAAGGGACCGGCTTGGGGTGGGAGCTTTATCCGCCCGGAAGCGACCGGCTTCGGCCTGCTTTATTTTGTGGAGCGCATGCTCTATGAAATGCAAGATTCCTTAAAGGGAAAAACCGTAGCAATTTCAGGTGCCGGCAATGTAGCTTACTATGCAGCACTCAAAGCTATATCACTGGGTGCCAAGGTGATTACTATATCCAACAGCAATGGTACCATTTATGATGAACATGGCTTTTCGCAGGAAAAACTAGATTATGTAAACTCCCTAAAGCGCAACCTACAGGAATACACGTCACGTTTCCCTGCGGAGTACCATGCCGGCAAAAAACCCTGGCAGTTTGGCTGCGATATCGCCCTGCCTTGTGCTACGCAGAATGAATTGGACGAACAAGATGTAAAGCAACTGGTAAAGGACGGTTGTATCTGCATTGCTGAAGGGGCAAACATGCCTTGTACCGAACTTGCCGTAAAAGCGATAATGAAAGCCAAAATACTCTATGCACCCGGCAAAGCTGCCAATGCGGGCGGCGTGGCGGTATCGGGCCTCGAAATGTCACAAAACCGCATCGGCCAGCAATGGGCTACCGATAAAGTTGACAGCAGACTTAAGAAAATCATGCAAGAAATTCACGATACTTGCGTACATTACGGCAAAGATAAAAATGGCGTAATCAACTACATGAAGGGTGCCAATATTGGCGGCTTCGTAAAAGTAGCAACCGCCATGAAAGCCCAAGGATACGTTTAAAACCTGTGTTGTATGCGAACGATAGCTGAACTCCCCCACCCCGATTTCAAAATCACCATCTTTGCGATGAACCAAAAGTTTATCGTCAAGTTTGAACAAGGCACACTTGAACAAGTCTACAAGATTGCCGAGGCCGATGTGATCGGCGGGGTAGACGGATTGTTCCAGCTAATCGATGCGGAATTCACCAAATCGGTATCAATACGTTTCGATGATATGCGGAAATGTTTTATCGATGCCTATAACAGACACGAATACTAGTTGTTTTCAGGAACTAATTTCACCCCATTGGGCAAACGATTCCGATAAGAAAGAACTACCTTTGCGCCGATGATCGAACTATTCACAGACGGCGCATCCAGCGGCAATCCCGGTCCGGGGGGCTATGGTGCCATCCTCCGATCGGGCCCGCATTATAAGGAGCTCTCCGAAGGGTTTCGTAAAACGACGAACAATCGGATGGAACTGCTGGCTGTAATCAAAGGGTTGGAGGCATTAAAAAAGCTAAATCAGAACGTTACCATCTATTCCGACTCGAAATACGTCGTAGACGCGGTAGAAAAAGGCTGGGTACACGGTTGGGTACGCAAAGGGTTTGCCGGGAAGAAAAACAGCGATCTTTGGATACGTTTCCTAAACGTTTACAAATTGCATAGTGTCCGGTTTATCTGGGTTAAAGGGCATGCTGGCCATCCGGAAAATGAACGTTGCGATCGGCTGGCCGTATGTGCATCGCAGGACAGCGCACGGTGGAAAATTGACAGCGTATTCGAAACCGGCAATAGCTGAAAAATACCTATTTTGGTGTATTGGCAAAGTTTGTGTTTTTCGTGATGTTTGTAACAAACTAATAACAAGTTTTTTAAGAAAACCATATTATGAAGAATACAGACATTCAAAAGAAAAGCAAGCTAAACCTCATTCCCATTGAGCTGGCTCAGCAAATGGTAAATGCGTACGACAAACAACGACGCAACCCGGCGGCTAAGCAACGGAGCAAAGAACTGGGAAAGAAAGTGGAAGAGCCTCGCTCGTTCTGGGTCAGCAAGGAAGCGCTTCTTGAACTGCTTAAAATCAACAAGGCTGATGGCATTCGTTTCTATTACGCTATCGCGGACGATTATCCGGGGTTCAAATTGAAAAAACCCGAACATAAAAAGGCCCATACGGCGGTTATGGTTGCCACACGATCCGATGATCCGGATAATCCGACTATGCTAAATAGTGTGGACTGTCTTAATCTGCCTCAAAAAGCAGAAGTTGTGCAGTCCGGTAAGATAGGGCCGGTAATTTTACCCATTGCTCCTTCGCAAGCCGGGTTACCCGCAGATGAACTGGAGTTGTGCCCTCCGCCCCGTCCTACAGGACAATTACTTTGAGAGACAATAACCCCCGGTATCCGTTCCACTCACTATGCTATGAATTCATCAGATAATGGAACGCATCAGTTGTCCATAACCGATAAAAGCATCAACCGATGAGTAGTGTTACCATTGCGCTGTTAGGTTTAGTCTTACTGGCTGCAGTAATCGGGCTTTACAACCGACATAACCTCGGCCAGCCGGTATTGAAACTGTTTCCGTATTTTTTACTGTTTCAGTTTCTTTACCAGCTGATTGCATCGCTATATTCATTTGTGTTTACCGACCATGCCTCCAACCATTTTATTTTCAATCTGGCACTGCCCATAAATATGTTATATTTCGGTGCGCTGTTCCACGGCATTGTCCGGCATCCGGTTAAGCGTAAAGTGGTAACCATCGTGACTATACTGAACCTGTTGTTTTTTTTTATCGATTTGCTTTTTATACAGGACTTTTCATTACTGATGACCTACCCGAGAACCACGATGTCCGTATCGTTGGTTGTTTTTGCACTCTTATATTTTCATGATATCGTCCGGTCCGACCAGGAGTACGACACCAATCCGGCCAGAAACGCAGTATTCTGGATTGTTACAGGCATATTTTTCTTCTACCTCAGCAGTACGTTGACCATTATCTTCTGGAACTATTTTGTCGTGAATGACGTATTTTTCGGATTACTGATACTACGCGTATTTGCGTTCATATTGTATTCCATGTATATTGCCGGTATATTATTGCACCGGCCATATGGCGAGTCAGCCAATCGATCCATTAAGCATTGAATTGTGGGAGACTCCATCGAAACAACAGCCATCGAAATAGCTATCGCCGTACTATTCGGTAGCTTCATGCTTGCGCTGATCGGGGTGTTTATGTTTCTCATGATCATTATTTACCAGAAGCGCAAAATAAAGGCCATCAGAGCGCAACAACAATTGATTGCCCAGTATGAGCACGCAGTGCTGAACGCAAAGGTGGAGATACGCGAAGAAACACTCAAGTATGTAGGGCAAGAGCTTCATGACAATGTGGGACAGGTGCTTTCTTTGATCAAACTTTACCTCTCCAGTCCTGATATACAGCGCAAGACGGATGTAAGGCAATTAATCGATCAGGCCATTAAAGATATTCGGCTATTATCGCACGATCTCAATATCAATCGGGTAGAACAGTATTCGCTTAGCGACTTTATCGAACAGGAACTCAATAAGGTTCACAAAGCAGGTGTGGTGAAAATAACTTTCGAAAATGAGGGATCCTGCGAGCCGGCGTCCCCGCATAACCGATTAATGATTAGCCGGATATTTCAGGAGTGCATCAATAATATTTTAAAACATGCGGACGCTAAACATATATTTGTTAAGTTAGTGACAGCCAACGAGACCTGCACGCTGTCCATTGTCGATGACGGCGTCGGGTTCGAAGCAAATTCTGTACTGATGGGATCGGGACTTATCAATATTTATGACCGTGTGAAACTTATTGGGGCGGAGATCGAGATTACGTCTTCTCCCGGACGTGGAACAAATATTTTATTGCGTATTCCGCAGGAGTAACTTCTTTACAAGTAAAAGTTAGTGAAATAACCAATGATAACGATTGCTATAGCAGATGATCACAAATTGATGTCAGAAGGGATTGCTTCAATTTTGCAGTCGGACCCCGAACTGTCGGTTGTAAAAATATGCAATAACGGCAGGGAGCTTCTCGAATTCCTGCGGGCCGACGCTGTCGATTTAGTATTGGTAGACCTCAATATGCCGGTAATGAATGGTCCCGATACGATTCATATCATAAAGAACGAACGGATGTCTTGTAAAGTCATTGTGCTAAGTATGTATGCTGACGAAAACATCTATGCCAAATGCCGCCAATTGGATATCAACGGGTATTTGCACAAGGATTCAGATGCCCAGCACCTTATCGACACCATCAAACGTATCCACAATGGCAAAAACCATTATGATTACGATCATCCCGTGGGAGTCGCTGGCCCCAGCAAACTTTTTGACGACAAATTCTTAAATAAATTCAAGCTTTCGCCGCGTGAATTGGAAATCATCGCACTGGTAAGCAACGGACTCACCAACAATGAAATAGCCGATAAGCTTTTCTTATCCGTGCACACCGTGATGACACATCGCAAAAATATCCTTCATAAACTGGACGTACGGAATACGGCCGAAATGCTCTCCCTGCTCAATAGTTGACAAGCCTCCCACCCTACTTCAGGGCTTATCGCTGTATACATATCGTATTTCTTCACGGAGATTGTAACGAGAGGCCATCACCTCTCCATAGGCACCTGCTGTGCGGATAGCGATGAGATCGCCCCGCTTTGTCTGCGGAAGCAATACTTCTTTTCCAAAGCAATCGCTGCTCTCACAGATAGGCCCCACCACGTCGTAATGAATAGCATCACCCGTGGATCCTTCCGTATTCGCAGTAAGATTCTCAATACGGTGGTAAGCCTGGTACAGTGCCGGCCGTAATAGCTCGGTCATTCCTGCATCGATAATAGCGAAGTTTTTCTTAATGCCATTTTTTACATACAATACGCGCGACAGCAGACTGCCACATTGCGACACCAGTGCTCTACCCAATTCAAAATGGACCTCCTGGCCAGGTTTCCGCTCCAGAAATTCATCGAAAACAGAAAAATAGGCTTGGAAATCGGGTATAGGCCGGACGTCCGGTTCGTAATAATCAACGCCCAAGCCACCGCCCACGTTAAGCACCGTCAGCCGGAATCCCCGTTCATCAAACCAATTATTCAATTCGTTGGCCTTCACGCAGAGGCTCTTGAATACATTAAGGTCTGTTATCTGCGATCCTACATGGAAGTGAATGCCTACCAATTCGATGTTGGGACACTGCCGCAGTGTTTCGATGGCATCCGTCAGTTGCCAATGGGCAATACCAAATTTGTTTTCATCCAGGCCTGTGGTGATATACTGGTGGGTGTGAGCGTCCACATTAGGATTGATGCGAAGCGCCACATGTGCTTTTTTTCCCAGCGCAGCTGCCAGTGCGTCGATTACCTCAAGTTCTTGTATCGATTCTACATTGAAAGCAAAAATATCCTTGCTCAGCGCGTACGTTATCTCCTTATCCGACTTGCCTACCCCCGCAAATACAATTTTAGCGGGATCAAATCCGGCCTCAATGGCCTGCCGCACCTCATTTCCACTTACGCAGTCTGCTCCAAATCCCATATCCCGTATACAGTTCAGCAGGCGAATGTTGAAATTAGCTTTAAGTGCGTAGTGGACATGGAAACCCAGGGCATCCGCAGCCCGCCGGGCTGCCGTCAGCGTCCGTTCCAACAGGTCCATGTCGTAATAATAAAAAGGAGTATCCTGTTTAGTAAATGCGTTTACACGGCCAGAATCAAACATCATATTTGGTTACTTACTTTGTCGTCAGAAAAGCCTATTATGTAATGATCGAAGGGATTCGACTTTATACTCCGTCTGCAGCAATAGCGAGATGTTATAGTTGCTTCCACCATACGAAATCATCCGTACAGGGATATGTTTAACAGCATCCAGCACACGCGATGCGTAACCGTGCGTATCCCAGCCAAAGTCGCCCACCACACAGATAATCGTTTGATCGCGATCAATTTCCACGGTACCGAAATCACGGAGCTCCTGCTCAATTTCATGCAGGTACCTGGTGTCGTCTATGGTCAGCGAAACCGCTACTTCCGATGTTGTTATCATGTCTATCGGCGTCTTGTAGCGTTCAAATACCTCAAAAACCCGACGAAGAAAACCGTAAGCCAACAGCATCCGCGATGAGTGGATACGGATGGCAGTGATTCCGTCTTTCGCGGCAATGGACCGTACAATGCCCTTTGCCGCGCCGTCCTTACTGATTAATGTACCGTGTGCGTTAGGCGCCATGGTATTTAGCAGGCGTACCGGTACATTGAAGCGCTGTGCCGGGAACACACTTTGCGGATGCAGGATTTTAGCGCCGAAATAGGCAAGTTCCGCGGCCTCATCGAAGCTCAGGTGTGCAATCGGCTCTGTGCCCTTCACAATCCGCGGATCGTTGTTGTGCATGCCGTCAATATCCGTCCATATCTGTATTTCGTCAGCACCCAGCGCTGCACCAATGAGCGATGCCGTATAATCGCTGCCTCCCCGCCTAAGGTTATCGATTTCGCCAAAGGCATTCCTACATATATATCCTTGGGTAATAAAGAAGTTATGGTCGCCAGATTGGAGCAAAAGTTCATTTAGCTGCTCACGAATGAAGTCGATTTTCGGTTCATTATCTTCGTCAATCTTCATAAAATCGAGTGCCGGCAATAACTTGGACCGTATACCCAGTTCCGTCAGGTGGAAATGGAACAAAGTCGTTGAAATCAACTCTCCTTGGGCAAGGATGATTTTCTCCTCTACCGGCGTAAACAGTTGATTTGAAAATGATGCAATCAAATTGAAATGATAGTCGATCAGCTCCTGGCCGTTCTGCCGCCCTTCGTCCGAGGCGAAAAGTTCGGAAATCAGCTTGCCATAGTGGTCGCGCAGTGCATTGATGAGCGCCGCTGCCTTATCCTTGTCGCCTGCGGTATAGGCCTGTGCTATGTCGACCAGCGCATTGGTGGTGCCGGCCACGGCCGATAATACGATAATCTGGCGCCCCTGCGGATTAATGATCTCCAGCAAGGACTTTATGCGATCCGCACTTCCAACGGACGTTCCCCCGAATTTTAATACTTTCATTGATGGTTTATCATTTGAATTACGCCGATTCCCGTTCAATAGAACTATTTATTGAGGTGATCGATGATCAACTGTGCCAGTTCTGCGCCTATCCGCTCCTGGGCTTCGCCCGTTGCAGCACCGATATGTGGCGTAAGCGAAACTTTCGGGTGGGTTAGCAATTCCTTACGCGGCGTAGGCTCATTGTCATATACATCCAGTCCGGCAAAAGCCACCTTTCCGCTATCGAGTGCCTCGATTAGTGCTAGCTCGTCGATGACTCCCCCCCGCGATGCATTTACCAACCCCACACCGGGCTTCAACAGCTCAAATTCCGCTTTTCCGATAATCGGTTTGTCTGTAAACGGAACGTGCAGGGAAATAAAATCCGCCTGTTGCAGTAATTCCGTACTTTCCACCTGCCTTATCGGTATGTCCACCGTAACTCCTCCCGAAAGCTCCAACGGGAGGCTTGCCGGTACCTCAAACAGATCACTTACAATAACGTCCATCCCCAGGCCTAAGCCCACCTTCGCGGTTTCCCTTCCAATCCGTCCAAACCCGATAACACCTAACGTTTTCCCACGCAGTTCTACACCTTTTGCATAAGCTTTTTTGAGTGCGCCAAACTTGGTGTCCCCTTCTACGGGCATCTTCCGCTGTGCATCATAGAGAAAACGAACGCCACCTAGAAGGTGTGCAAATACCAATTCCGCAACGGACAATGAAGATGCAGCCGGTGTGTTCACTACCGTTACACCTTTGGAACGGGCATAATCCACATCGATGTTATCCATTCCTACCCCACCCCTGCCAATTAACTTCAAGTTCGGGCACCCGTCAATCAGTTCCTTGCGCACTTTTGTGGCACTGCGCACCGTTATGGCGTCATATGCCGGAAGCTTTGCCGCCAGTTCTTCCTGGGGTATGTGTGTCGTGTCTACCGTAAATCCTGCATCTTCAAGCAGCTGCTTGCCCAATGGGTCTATTCCGTCATTTGCTAATATCTTCATATCGTGTAATCGATGTCGTTTATTTGTTTTTTTCTTCAAATTCCTGCATGGTGTCTACCAATGCATTCACGCCGGTAATGCTCAGCGCATTATAAATCGATGCACGGAAGCCACCAACACTCCGGTGTCCTTTCAAGCCTACAAGATTCCGTTCCTTGGCCAACTCCAGAAAGGCGCTCTCATGGACTTTGTCTTCCGTTACAAAAGTCACGTTCATCCGCGAACGATCTGCTGCCTCCGCGGTTCCCCTAAACAGCGGGTTACGATCAATTTCATCATACAGGGCGCGGGCCTTAATGATATTTTCCTGCTCGATGACCGATATCCCGCCTTTGTTTTTCAACCAGCGGAGATTGAGCATGGCCACATAGATGGAAAACACAGGCGGTGTGTTGTACATCGAACCTGCATTAATGTGGGATTGGTAATCAAAGATGGTTGGCAATGTCCGGCCCGTTTTTCCGAGCAGCTCCTCTTTTACAATAACCACTGCTGCACCGGCGGGGCCTACATTCTTTTGCAGGCCTGCGTAAATGAGGCCATAATCGGCCACATTTATCTTACGGCTCAGGATATCGGATGACATGTCAGATACCAAGGGAACGTTGGTTTTAGGTGCTTCAAAGACCTCCGTGCCAAAAATGGTATTGTTGCTGGTATAATGCAAGTATGCCGCGTCGGCCGGCACCTCATAGGTTTTGGGCACATAATTATAGTTGGCATCGGCAGAAGAAGCCACTACATCCACTACGCCGAGTTTCTTTGCTTCTTTGATGGCTTTGCTCGACCAAGTACCGGTATCGAGATAGGCAGCCTTGCCCCCTTCGGGCAGTAGGTTCATCGGCACCAGTGGAAATTGTGTACTGGCACCTCCCTGCAGGAAAATCACCGCATATCCCTGCGGTACAGAAAGCAGTTCGCGCACCAACTGCTCGGTCTCCGTCATCACTGCTTCAAACTCCTTGCTGCGATGCGATATTTCCAAGATAGACAATCCGGTATCATTGAAGTTCAAAACGGCCTGAGCGGCTTCCTGAAAAACTTCCTGGGGCAATATGCACGGCCCCGCTCCAAAATTATGCTTCATGTTATTTTATCTGAGAGGTGTATCCTTTTAATTTGCCGCAAAAATAAGAATTAAATATTGAAATTCATTCAATAATTCTAACTATCTATTGCGAATAATTCAAACACTAATACACTTCATTAAATCAATAGCAACGTTTTCCAGGCTGCCATTACGTCGCCTGCATCAAGCAGGGCAGCTGCCTTACGGTGCAGGTGAATCTGAAGCGTTGCTACATCGCCGATAAAGGTATCCAGTATTTCCTTCATTTCAGGGTCAACGCGCAGCTCATCCACCTCATTCTCCGGCGGAAGCATCGTTACGTTTCCCAGCTGGCCCAGGTGATTTCCAGTAAGCACCGGCGATTGGCGAATATGCTGTGGCAGTTGGTCTACCCCGATTCCACGGTTGCGCAATGGTTTGGCCACCTCGAACAAATTGGCCGCCGTGACGCGGCAGTACCAATCGCCGCCCAGCCGGGCCACCAGGTCCAGTTCTGCCTGATCCACCTGGTTTTCGTCGTCCAACAGGTTTTCATGCACGTGCATCCGCAGCACTTCGGCCAGCACAAGGTTTCCCGCCCCGGGTATCTCGGCCAACTCGATAATCTGGCGCACCTTGCATTCCAGCTGCACCGGCGACTCCGCCACACGCGGCGGCGTTACCAGTTCAGCCGGCAAAGGCGTAAAACCCGATTTGGCAAATTCGTTCACTTGTTTCGGATATTCGGTACTCGCAAGCGATTGCTGCTGTACCATGGCATAGTTCACTATATTAATGACCACTTCGGGCACTTCACGGATATTTTCCAGCGTATGCTTCGTCGTACCGTCGCGCATCCGGCGCAGCGGTGAAAACACGCAGATGGGCGGCCGTTGCGACATCAGGTTGAAATAACTAAAGGGGCTCAGGTTCACCTGGCCGGACTTATCTACCGTGCTGGCAAAGCAAATCGGCCGCGGGGCGATAGCATATTTCAGGAGGTTGTCAAACTGAGGGTGAGCAAGGGGATCGAAGGTTCTCGTCATTGGTATTGTGCGCTGTTGAAACTGAAATGTTAGCCCCCAAAGCTATGAAACTATGATACATTTTCCAACTTCACCTCATTGACGAGGCGTCCCAATCCGGTCACTTCCATTTCTACGGTATCGCCCGGTTGCAACCATTGGGGTTTGTGCAGCGGGTTTTCACGCTTTTTCGTACCGTTCAGTTCCAGGAAACACCCGGTCCCTACCGTACCCGAGCCAATGATATCGCCCGGATACACATCCACGCCGTACGATATGCGCTCAATGATTTCGGCAAATGTCCAATGCATATCGGCAAAATTGCCCTTCGAAACCGGGACACCGTTTACCGCGCAGGTCATCTTCAGCTGGTACGCGTCGCCCACGTGTCCCATTTTTGCATCGACCCGGTAAGCGGCCAGTTCATCGGGCGTTACGAGGTACGGGCCCATGGCTGTCGCGAAGTCCTTACCTTTTGCGGGCCCCAGACTCAGCTTCATCTCTTCCATTTGCAGTCGTCTGGCACTGAAATCATTCATAATCATGTAACCTGCGATATAGCGATCCGCGTCGAGGGCCCGGATATTCCGTCCCTGCCGGTTGAGCACCACAGCCACCTCTAGTTCAAAATCAAGTTCATCCAGGTGGTCTGGCATACAAGGAATATCGCCCGGACCGAACACAGCACGATGGTTGGTAAAATAGAACACCGGAAAACGGTCAAATTCCGGAATCATCGGCACCCCTCTATTTTGCCGGGCCGTTTCCACATGCTGCCGGAAGGCGTACGCATCGCGGCATGAGGATGGCTTCGGCACTGGCGCCGCAAGTGTAACGGCTGTCAGTGGTGTTGCCGCCGTATTTCCAGTTTTTATACGGGCCACGGTCTCGCGGGCAAGCTCCATCGCTGACTCTCCCTCTTCCAGAAAGTCGGCCATGTTATCAGCAATCCGGTCGTCGGCATGGTTCAAGTCGAAGCGGTCGTCACCAATAACCACGCCCAATCGATAGCCATTAGCGGTTACATAGGAAAACAACCTCATTCAATCCCGTATTTTTCCATCTTGTTATATAAGGTTTTTCGATCGATATTGAGCATCTGGGCTGCTTTGCTCTTATTGTATTTCGCCTTCTGCAACACATCGACGATGAGCTTCCGTTCATGTGCCTCGCTATGGAGCCTCAGGTCGGGGTTATCTGTCGTCGGTGCGCTGTTATTTTCTGCGGGTCGTTTGATGGCATACACCATTTCTTCGGGCAGTGCAGATGCATCGGCCCGTGTGGTAGGTGAAAGCAGGACCATGCGCTTGATTACATTTTTCAGTTCCCGCAGGTTTCCGGGCCAGTCATAAGCATTGAAAATATCCTTCACCTCGTCGGCGAGCTCCGTTACGTTTCTTCCCAGCTCTTCATTGGCCTTCCGTACAAAGAAATCGACAAATTGTTGAAAATCTCCCCGCCGGGTGCGGAGTGCCGGCACGATGATCTCAAATTCGTTGATGCGGTGGTACAGGTCTTCCCTGAATTTGCCGGAACCCAACAGTTCCTCATTGGTGGCAGCAATGACCCTGACGTCCACGTTGATAGTTTTATTCGCACCCACAGGCTGTATCACCTGCTCCTGTAGTGCACGCAGCAGCTTCACCTGTACGTCGTAAGAGAGGTTACCTATCTCGTCTAGGAACAACGTCCCTCCCGTCGCCTCCTCAAACTGGCCGGTCTTGTCATTCAGTGCACCTGTAAACGACCCCTTTACATGGCCGAAAAGTTCACTTGATGCCAATTCCTTCGAAAGCGTACCGCAGTCGATGGAAACAAATGGCTTACCCGTCCGTTTACTCTTCTGGTGTATGGCTCGTGCCACGTATTCCTTACCGGTTCCGCTTTCACCACGAATCAGCACCGACATATCGGTAGGTGCTACCAATTCGATGTATTCGTGGAGTTTCCGGGCCTCCGTACTCGAACCTTCCACGAAGTCCAGATCGGACGCGGCAGATTTACCTGCTTTACGACCCGGTGATGATGTGTTCGTCTTCGTTGCCGATTTACCATCAAGCGCATCATTGACAACCATCAGCAATTCATCCGGATTAACCGGTTTGGTAATGTAATCAAACACGCCCTGTCTAATGGCGTTCACGGCAGTACGCACATCGTTGAAACTTGTCATGATGACGGACGGTACCATCTTGCCCTGTGCGCGGAGCGCATCAAGCACCTCCAGTCCAATACCATCGCCCAGGCGGTAATCCAGCAATATCAGTTGGAATTGATTGTTCTTCAACGCCTCAATACCACTTTTCACGCTATATTTCACCACCACATCAAAGCCCTTCTTCTTCAAGAAATTCTCAAGTATTGTTGCGAATGTGGTATCGTCTTCTACCAAAAGGATGTTGGCCATAGCGTAACCGATTAAAATGTTTTGTATCTGTTGTTAGTATATCGAACGGTCAAAACCCGATTTTATTTTATTGATCATTGCCGTCGCGAATTCGCTTGTTTTCAATAATTTCCCATCGGTCATCTGATTAAAAAAATCAACTGTTACCGTCTTATCCAAAATCGTTTGTTGCAATGCAGTTACAATTAGCCGGGCCGCTTCACCCCAGCCAATATATTCAAGGAGCATGACGCCACTTAGAATTACGGACGAGGGATTCATGCTATCGGTATCGGCAAAGCGTGGTGCGGTACCATGGGTCGCCTCAAAGACGGCATGCCCGGTTTGGAAGTTGATATTGGCACCCGGTGCTATGCCAATACCGCCCACAATCGCCGCCAGTGCATCCGATATGTAGTCGCCGTTCAGATTGAGTGTCGCAATAACCGAGTAATCTTTCGGATTCAGCAGTATTTGCTGTAGAAAATTGTCGGCGATCACGTCTTTAATAATAACCTTGCCCGCCGCTTCCGCGGCTGCCAGCTCTTCGTTTGCCACCATTTCGCCATCCGCGGCCTTCTTCCGCTCCCATTGCTGCCATGTGTAGGTCGCCGATGCAAATTCGGTTTCGGCCAATTCATATCCCCAGGTCTTGAAAGCCCCCTCGGTATACTTCATGATGTTGCCTTTATGCACGAGGGTTACCGAGGGCAGGCCGCGGTGGATGGCATGTTCAATAGCTGCCCGGATCAAGCGCTTGGAACCGTGCTCGGATACGGTTTTGATGCCGATTGCGGTATCGGCCGTAAAATCGAAGTCGACCGCCACGTCCTGTGCAAGAAATTCCTTTACGCGTTGCCCCTCGGCAGAGCCGGCCGCAAACTCGATACCGGTATAGATATCTTCGGTATTTTCCCTGAACATGACCATGTCAACCTGTTCGGGGTGCTTCACCGGCGAGGGCACCCCTTCAAACCACCGGGTGGGTCGTTGGCAAACATAGAGGTCGAGTGCCTTGCGTATGGCCACATTGAGAGAACGTATACCGCCACCTATCGGTGTAGTCAGCGGTCCCTTTATACCAACCAGGTGTTTCCTGAATGCTGCCAGCGTTTCCTCCGGCAGCCACTCCCCGGTTTGTTTGTAGGCCTTTTCGCCAGCCAGCACCTCTATCCAATCGACTTTCCGGTTTCCAGCATATGCTTGTTGAACCGCAGCATCAAATACACGCACGGAAGCGCGCCATATATCCGGACCGATCCCATCGCCGATAACAAAAGGAATAGCCACCTGATCCGGAACGGCCAGTTTACCGTCGGCCAACTTTGTTATGTAGGTTGTCGCCATAAATCAACTTTGTTTCTCTTTCGTAAAGATACTGCCTATACCCCTGCCAATACGGCGTAAAATCGGTGCAGCAGCAACATCCTCGTATTCATCCAGCGAATAAGCCACCCGCCTGCCCGGAAATACCAGTATCCGGTTGTGCTCGGCATATACTTTCCCGAGTTTTTTCGGAATACCATCAAACGAGTGGCGGTACGATACTTCTCCCTGCCTGGCAGACATAAACACGACGAGATCGTTATCTTTCACTAAATTGCGCAAGGTCGCCAGGTCGTCCCATTCGGTGTGTTCGGCAAACAGCACGCGCGTACTGCTCTTATGCTGCTCCATGTAGGCCGAAATAGCATCTTTAGTTCGCTCGTTGCACACGTAGTAAATAGGTATGGT
>Ga0182739_1001730_pt1 | contig 21845 bp, 19 predicted proteins | sample eDN5th30CBELigBY_FD_128873 | JGI IMG/M metagenome (GOLD analysis project Ga0182739, IMG submission 128873) | Enriched backyard soil microbial communities from Emeryville, California, USA - eDNA 5th pass 30_C BE-Lig BY (version 2) (version 2) | ecosystem: Environmental > Terrestrial > Soil >...
CGCCCGATGATGGCGATGCGCGCCGAGGCCAAGGCCGATGGCGCGCCGATCGCGGCGGGCGAGTTAGAGGTCACGGCCGAGGTCAGCGCGGTCTTCGACCTGCTGCCCGCGGGCGACGAGCCGGTCGCGCCCGAGGCGCCCGAACCCGCCGAGTGATCTCGCAGACCAGATGAAGAAGGCGGCGGAACCCTCTCCGCCGCCTTTCCTTTTCAGGACGTCGCTGCGCCCAGCGCCTGGTCGAGATCGGCGATGATATCCGCCGGATCCTCAATCCCGATCGAGAGGCGCACCACATCCGGCCCCGCCCCCGCTGCGATCTTCTGCGCATCGGTCAACTGGCTATGCGTCGTCGAGGCGGAATGGATCACCAGCGAACGGGCATCGCCGAGATTGGCGACATGGCTGAAGAGCTTCAGGTTGTCGACCAGCTTGACGGCGGCGTCATAGCCCCCCTTGATCGAGAAGGTGAAAAGCGCCCCCGCTCCCTTCGGATAGACCCGGCGCGCGGTCACATGCCAGGGCGAGGAGGGAAGCCCGGCATAGGAGACCGAGGCGACGCGCGGATCCTGTTCCAGCCATTCCGCGACGATACCGGCATTCTCGATATGCTTAGCCATGCGCAGGCCCAGCGTCTCGATACCCATGAGCGTGTAATGGGCGGCCTGCGGGTTCATGGTCATGCCAAGATCGCGCAACCCGATCGCGATGCCGTGGAAGGTATAGGCGAGGTTGCCGAAGGCCTCGTGGAACTTCAGCCCGTGATAGGCGGGCTCGGGCTCGGACAGGCTGGGGAACTTGCCCGAGGCGGACCAGTCGAAGGCGCCGCTGTCGACCACGACGCCCCCGGTCACGGTGCCGTTTCCGGTCATGTATTTCGTGAGGCTGTGGACCACGAGGGTCGCGCCCATCTCGATCGGCTTGCAGAGCCAGGGCGTCGCCAGCGTGTTGTCGACGATCAGCGGCAGGCCGACTTCCTCGGCGAGTTTCGCCACGGCCGGAATGTCGGTGACATAGCCGCCGGGATTGCTGATCGACTCGCAGAAGATGGCGCGGGTGTCATCGTCGATCGCGGCGCGGAGGGCATCGAGATCGTCGAAATCGACGAATTTCGCGCCCCAGCCGAAGCGTTTGATCGTCTGGCCAAACTGGGTGATGGTTCCGCCGTAAAGCCTTGTCGAGGCAACAACATTCCGGCCCGGCCCCATCAGCGGGAAGAGCGCGAGGATCTGGGCGGCATGACCCGAAGAGCAGCAGACCGCCCCCGCCCCGCCCTCGAGCGCGGCGATGCGGGATTGCAGCGCCGCCACCGTGGGATTGGTCAGGCGCGAATAGATATAGCCCAGTTCCTGCAGACCGAAGAGGCGGGCGGCATGGCCCGCGTCTTTGAACACATAGGCGGTGGTCTGATAGATCGGCACCTGCCGCGCGCCTGTCGCCGGATCGGGCGCGGCACCGGCATGGATCGAGGCAGTGTCAAATCCCCAGTTCTCGGACATGGTCAATCCTCCTGTCGTTCGGGCGCAGAGTAGGGGCAGGCCGGGGGGACTGGCAACGGGGAAGAAAAATCCCCGGCGCCGCGCGGGTGGCGCGGGCACCGGATGGGTATTTGGGAAACGGTGAAAGCGCGCGCTAGCCGCGCAATTCCCGGATCAGGGCGGCGAGATGCTCGGTCGAGGGATCGTGGCCCGGTGCGGCTTCTCCCTCGAGGAGAGGTGCGACCTTGAGCGCGAGCTCCTTGCCGAGTTCGACCCCCCATTGGTCGAAGCTGTTGATGCCGAGGATGGCGCCCTCGACAAAGACGCGATGCTCGTAGAGGGCCACGATCTGGCCCAGGACGAAGGGCGTAAGCTCGGGGAAGAGGAGCGTCGTCGAGGGGCGGTTGCCCGGAAAGACGCGGTGGCGGGCCTGCCGTTCGAGTTCGGCGCCCTCGAGGCCCTTCGCGCGCATCAATTCGCGCGCCTCGTCGAGGCTGCGGCCGCGCATCAAGGCCTCGGACTGGGCGAGGCAATTCGCGGCGAGCAGCAGGTGGTGATGGGCAAGTTGTGGTTCATGGCCGCGGGCCGCCAGCATGAATTCGCAGGGGATGATCTCGGTGCCCTGATGGATCAGCTGGTAGAAGGCGTGCTGGCCGTTGGTGCCCGGCTCGCCCCAGATCACCGGGCCGGAGGGCAGGGTCAGGTCGCTGCCATCCATTGCGACGCGCTTGCCGTTCGATTCCATCTCGAGTTGTTGGAGATAGGCCGGCAGCCGCCCGAGCCGGTTGTCATAGGGCAGCACCGCCCGCGTGCCATAGCCGCAGACCTGATGGTGCCAGATCCCGACCAGCGCGAGGAGGACCGGCAGGTTCCGGTCATCGGGGGCGGTTTGGAAATGCCGGTCCATCGCCAGCCCGCCGGCGAGGAAGCTGTCGAAGGCATCCGGGCCGATCGCGATCATCAGGGACAGGCCGATCGGCCCCCAGATCGAGTAGCGGCCGCCGACCCAATCCTCGAAGCCGAAGACGCGGTCGGCGTCGATCCCCCATTGCGCGGTCTTGCCGAGCGCGGAACTGAGCGCCGCGAATTGCGCGGCGGGGAGCGTCACCGATCGCGCCATCCAGTCCCGCGCCGTCTGGGCGTTGGTCATGGTCTCGATCGTGGTGAAGGTCTTCGAGGCCACGATGACCAGCGTGGTCGCGGGATCGAGGGCCTTCAGCGTGTCGGCGATATCGGCGCCATCGACATTCGAGACGAAATGCACCCGCGGCCCGTCGTGATAGGGCGCGAGCGCCCGCACCGCCATGGCCGGGCCGAGATCCGAGCCGCCGATGCCGATATTCACGACATCGGTGAAGCGGCCACCCTGCCCCGCGAACTCGCCGCTGCGGACCCGCGCCGCGAAATCGCGCATGTGCTGATGGATCTCGCGCACTTCGGGCATCACGTCGCGCCCGTCGACCGTGACGCTGCCGTCAAGATTACGCAGCGCGGTATGAAGGACGGCGCGATCCTCGGTCTCGTTGATCCGCGCGCCGGCGAACATGGCCTCGCGCCGCCGGGCGACCGGGGCCGCAAGTTCGAGGAGCAGGTCGCGGGCGCCCGCGTCGATCGCGGTCTTGGACCAGTCGAGGACCAACCCTTCGGCCGCGGTCGCATAGCCCGTCGCGCGGTCGGGATCGGCGGCGAAAAGCGCCTCGATCCGAAGGTCGCCCTGCTTTTGCCGGTATTCGGCCAGCCGGTTCCAGATATCGCTCATGTCAAAATCACTCTGCCCAATGCACGCAAATATCGCCAAGAAAAGCACGGATCGGCGCGTCCTTGGGATCGAGAGACTGGGCGCGGGTCAACGCCTCGCGCTTCTCGGCGCCGGTAATCATCAGATGGGTCGAGATCGCCTTCTGCAGGGCGGGTGCCGTCAGGGTGATCCGCGGCTCGTCCCTGACGCTGCGGACCGCCATGACCAGGGGCGCGTCGGGCGCGAGGGCAAGCGCGGTCTCGGGCGCGCCGGGAAAGAGGCTTGCAGTATGCATGTCGGCGCCCATCCCCAGCAGCAGGACGGTGATCGGCAGAAGCGGCGCGATCTGGTCCGACAGCGCCTCGGCCGCCGCTTCGGGCTCGGCATCGCCGGTATAGAGGTCGATATAGCGCGCGCCTGCCGCCTTGTCGGTCAGCAGGTGGCGGTGGAGGAGGCGGCTGTTCGAGCGCGCGTGGTCGCGCCCGACCCAACGCTCATCGTTCAGGAAGACGCTGACGCGCGGCCAGTCGAGGTCGCTGCCCGAGAGCGTGTCAAAGACCGGGCCAGGCGTGCTGCCACCGGGGACGCAGAGGCTTGCGGTCTCATTCGTGCGCAAATGCTGGGCCAATTGCCCAGAGATCTTGCGCGCCAGCGACAGGGCCAGCATCTCGCGGTCGGGATATTCGATGAATTCCAGCGTCATGGCCTGATCTCCCTCCAGCGGCGGTTGTCGCGGTGCAGAAGGCGCAGCGCCTCCTCGGGACCGCTTGAACCCGCATCATAGGGCTCGGGGCGTTTCGATCCAGCCTCCCATTCGGCGATGATGGGATCGGTCCAGGCCCAGGCCGCCTCGACCTCGTCCCCGCGCATGAAAAGCGTCTGGTTGCCGCGGATCACGTCCATGATCAGCCGCTCATAGGCGTCGGGCATGTCGGTCCCGTTCGCGCCGAGCGCGTCGGCAAAGCTCATGTCCAGCGGCACCTGCACCAGTCGCATCCCGCCGGGCCCCGGCTCCTTGATCATGACGGTCAGGTCCATGCCCTCGTTCGGTTGCAGCTTGATGACAAGCTGGTTCGAGCGCGGGCCCTCGGCCTCGTCGAAGATCGAATGCGGGGGCGCCTTGAAGGTCACCACGATCTCGCTGGTGCGGGCGCGCAGCCTCTTGCCGGTGCGCAGGTAGAAGGGCGTGCCGGTCCAGCGCCAGTTGGCGATGTTCACCTTCAGCGCGACATAGCTTTCGGTGCGCGAGTCGGGGTGGTCGACATCCTTGGTGTAATCCGCGCCATTGCCGCGATACTGGCCGCGCACGATGTCGTCGGGGGCCAGCGGTTCAAGCGCGCGGATCACCTTCAGCTTCTCGTCCCTGACCGCGTCGGGGTCGAAGTGATAGGGCGGCTCCATCGCGATCAGGCACAGAAGCTGCATCATGTGGTTCTGCACCATGTCCCGGATCGCGCCGGAATGGTCGTAATATTCGCCGCGCCCGCCCACGCCTACGGTCTCGGCGACGGTGATCTGGACGTGATCGACATATTGTGCGTTCCAGAGCGGCTCGAACAGGATATTGGCGAAGCGCACCGCCATCAGGTTCTGGACGGTTTCCTTGCCGAGGTAATGGTCGATCCGATAGATCTGGTTCTCGGCGAAGTGCCGCGCCAGCGTCGCGTTCAGCTCACGCGCGGTGGCAAGGTCGCGGCCGAAGGGCTTTTCGACCACGATCCGGCTTTGCGCATCCGCGATGCCGTAATCGGCAAGACGCTGGGCGATATCGCCGAACAGCGCCGGCGCGACCGAGAAATAGAAGGCATGGACGGTGCCGGGCCGGATCCGCGCCTTCAGCTCCTCCCACCCGTCGGTGCCGCGCGCGTCGATCGGCACATAGCTGAGATGGGCCAGAAAATCGTCGAGCCGGGACATGTCCTCGCTGGCGGTGGTGAATTCGGTGATCGCCTCGCGCGCCTCGGCCCGGAAGGCCGCGTCGTCCTGTTTCGTCCGCGCGGCGCCAATGATCCGGGCTGAACCCGGAATATGCCCGGCGATATAGCGTCGATAAAGTCCCGGCAGGATCTTGCGATGCGCGAGATCACCTGTCGCGCCGAACACCACAAGGTCGAACTCCTCCACCGGAATGATGCGCGAAACCATCAAGCCCTCCTCGTTTCCTGGCTTGGGACTATCGCCCGTTAGCGATAACATCAACCCTGCCGTCATCGAAGCCAACCCTCGCCCGAACTTGCCTGCGCTGCAACACCGGACCCTGCCAGCCGCTCGATGGATTTGGCAAGACGCGGAAGTCTTGCGCGGCGCATCAACTCCTTGCGAGTAAGGGCGCTGCCGGCAAGACGGGCACGCACCTCGGTCGCGGCAACGGCTGCAAGCACCGGATCAGGCGTGGCGAGGAAAAGATCGCGCAGGAATTCATCGGGATGGACGGCGCTGAGGCCGACCGAGGCAAGCGTCCCGCGCGGAAAGTCGCGCAGATTGGCGGTGACGATCTGCGCAGCACCTGCGGCCAATGCGGCCTCGACCACATGGCGGTCGGCCGGGTCGGGCAGGTCCAACCCCTCGGCCCCGCCGGAGGGCAGCACCATCGCCTGCGGGAAGCGATCCTGAAGCAACGCGATCTCGACTCCGGCGGCAAGGTTCTGCCGATCGGCCGCGAGGCGCCATTCGTCAAGAATGCGCTGCGACCAGACCGGCTGGAACAGACCCGCCGCCGCCACATCGCTCAATATCTCACGCAGGATGGTGGGATAGAGAACGCAGGCGTCGAGGACCACCTTCATCCGTCGAGCCGGAAGAACAGGGCCTTGAGATAGCCGGTCTCGGCCAGTTGCGGTAGCGTCGGGTGATCAGGCCCGGCCTGCCCGGTATGGAGAAGCTGCATCCGCCGCCCGCCGCGACCGATGCCGCGCGCGCTTGCGTTGCGGAACGAGGTCAGGTCGGCCGCATGGCTGCACGAACAGAGGCCCAGATAGCCCCCCGGCGCGACCAGCGGGGCGGCCAGTTTCGCCACCCGCTCATAGGCGCGCAAACCGGCCTCCAGCGCGGGTTTCGCGGGCGCGAAGGCGGGCGGGTCGCAGATCACCACGTCGAATTGCGCCCCATCGGCCGCCAGCGCCTCCATCTGCGCGAAGGCATCGCCCTGCCGCGTGGTCAGGCGGTCGGCGGCGCCCATCGCCTCGGCCCCGCCACGGGCGAGTTCCAGTGCAGCGGCGGAGCCGTCGACGCAGGTGGCGTGGGACGCGCCCGCCGCCAGCGCCGCAAGGCCGAAGCCGCCGACATGCGAGAAGACGTCAAGCACGCGCTGGCCCTTGGCGAGGCGCTGCGCGAAGGCATGGTTCGGGCGCTGATCATAGAAGATGCCGGTTTTCTGCCCCTGCATCAGGTCGGCAAGATAGATCGCGCCGTTCATCGACACTTCCACCGGGCCAGCCACGTCGCCGCTGAGGATCTCGGTCCGCTCGGTCAGGCCCTCGAGGCCGCGCGCCCGGCCCTGCCCATTCAGGACGACCGTGGAAACGCCGGTCACGTCGCGCAGGACCGCGGCGATTTCGTCGGCCATACCCTCGGCCCATGCGGCGTTGGGCTGGATCACGGCGGCATCGCCGAAACGGTCGATGATGGTGCCCGGCAGGCCGTCGGCCTCGGCATGGACCAGCCGGTAGAAGGGCTTGTCGAACAGCCGTTCGCGGAGCGCCAGCGCGCGCGTCAGACGCTCGGCCAGCCAGTCGCGGGTGATCCGCGCCTCGGGATCGGGGTCCATCATCCGGGCGATGATCTTGGAATTCGGGTTGACCGTCACCAGACCCATCGGGCGATGCTCGGCATCCTCGAGAATGGCAAAGCTGCCCGGAGCAATCGCGCGGGTGCGGCGGTCCGTCACCAGCTCGTCGGCAAAGACCCACGGGAAGCCGTGGCGGATCGCCTGCGGCTTGGACTTGGGACGCAGTCGGATGGTGGGCAGATCAACAGTCATTCTCGGGCCTCGTTCGAACGGCCGAGGATTGCCACGACCCGGCGTGCGGAGCAAGTGTCACGCGGTTGAACCGTTATCGCTAACGGCCTATATTAACGGATCAGGAGGACGCTAGCCATGACCCTGCACGCCACCGTCGACCGAGTGACCGACCGAATCCGCGAACGATCGTCCCGCACCCGCGCCGCCTATGAGGCCAAGATCGCGCGCGCTGCCGAGGAAGGACCGCGACGGGCGCATCTCTCCTGCGGCAATCAGGCCCATGCCTATGCCGCCATGCCCGACAAAGAGGATTTCGCCGCCGCGCGCAAGCCGAATATCGGCATCGTCACCGCCTATAACGACATGCTCTCGGCGCATCAGCCCTATGAACGCTATCCGGGCCTGATCCGCACGGCCGCCCATGCGGCGGGCGCGACGGCGCAGGTCGCGGGCGGCGTGCCCGCCATGTGCGACGGCGTGACGCAGGGCCGCGCGGGGATGGAGCTGTCGCTTTTCTCGCGCGATGTCATCGCCCTCGCCTCGGGCGTGGCGCTGTCCCATGACACCTTCGACGCGGCGCTTTATCTGGGCGTCTGCGACAAGATCGTTCCGGGCCTTGTCATCGCCGCCGCGACCTTCGGGCATATCCCGGCGGTCTTCGTGCCGGCGGGGCCGATGCCCTCGGGCCTGCCCAATGACGAGAAATCGCGGATCCGTCAGCAATTTGCCGCCGGCGAGATCGGGCGCGATGCGCTGATGGCCGCCGAGATGGCCAGCTATCACAGCCCCGGCACCTGCACCTTCTATGGCACCGCGAACTCGAACCAGATGCTGATGGAGTTCATGGGCCTGCATCTGCCGGGGGCAAGCTTCGTGAACCCGAACACCCCCCTGCGGGACGCGCTGACCGCCGCCGCCGTGCAGCGCGCCTCCGCGATCACGCGCCTTGGCAACGACTACCTGCCCGCCGGAGAGGTTCTGGACGAGCGCGCCTTCGTCAACGGCATCGTCGGACTGATGGCCACGGGCGGCTCGACCAATCTGATCATCCACCTGCCCGCCATGGCGCGGGCGGCGGGGGTGATCCTTGATCTGGAGGATTTCCACGACCTGTCGGAGGCAGTGCCGCTGATGGCGCGGGTCTATCCGAACGGGCTGGCGGATGTGAACCATTTCCACGCCGCGGGCGGGCTCGGCTTCATGATCGGGCAATTGCTGGAGGCCGGTCTGCTGCACCCGGACGTCAGGACGATCGCGGGCGGCGGGCTCGACCTCTATGCACAGGAGCCGCAATTGCGCGACGGTCAGGTCCATTGGGTCGAGGGCGCGCGCGCCTCGCTGAACGACAAGATCCTGCGTCCGGCAAGCGATCCCTTTGCCGTGACGGGCGGGCTGAAGCAGCTTGACGGCAATCTTGGCCGGGGCGTCATCAAGGTCTCGGCCGTGGCGCCCGAACGCCATGTGATCGAGGCTCCGATCCGCGTCTTTGCCGATCAGGAGGAGGTCAAGGCCGCCTTCAAGCGCGGCGAATTCACCGAGGACACCATCGTCGTTGTCCGTTTCCAAGGCCCGCGCGCGAACGGGATGCCCGAACTGCATTCCCTGACGCCGACGCTGGCGGTGCTGCAGGATCGCGGGCTGCGCGTGGCGCTGGTCACAGATGGGCGCATGTCGGGCGCCTCGGGCAAGGTGCCGGCCGCGATCCATGTCTCGCCCGAGGCGGCGGATGGCGGCCCCCTCGCCCGGCTCCGGGATGGCGACATTCTGCGGCTGGACGCGGTGGCAGGAACCCTCGAATGCCTGACCCCCGGGTTTGATGCGCGCGAGAATGCGAGTTTCGATCCGGCAAGCTCGGCCGAGGGGATGGGGCGCGAACTCTTCCGCGCTTTCCGCGCCCATGTCAGCCCCGCGACGGAAGGTGCGGCGGTCGTCGTCTGACGGCGGGGCTCAGGCGTTGCCCGCCGCGGCCTCGGGCTGCGTCGGCGGGCCGAAACGGTCGACCATACGCTCGCGGATCTGGTCGCGGATCATGCGGTAGATCGCCAGCTTCGCGTCACGCGATTCCGCAAGCCCCAGCGGGTCCATGATCGGCCAATATTCCACATCGAGATGCGAAACCCGCGTCAGCTCCAGCGCCTGCCGCTGGCTGGCCGGGGAAAGCGCCACCACGAGGTCGAAACTGCCAAGGTCATCGCCCCATTCCTTCATCTCGGCGAAGGAACGCGAGCGATGCTTCGAGATCTCGACCCCGATTTCCTTGCAGACGGCGATGGCGAAGCCGTCCACCTCCATGTCGTTCTTGACGCCGGCGGATTGCACATAGGCCGCGCGGCCATAAAGGTGCTTCATCATCCCTTCGGCCATCGGGGACCGAATCGCGTTATGGTCGCAGCAGAACAGGATCGAATGTGGGATCGGCCCCGCCACGGATCACTCCGGGATCAGGGCGCAGATCAGGGTGAAAAGCCTGCGCGACGTGTCCATGTCGACCTCTGCCTTGCCCTCCAGCCGCTCGCGCAGGGTGCGCGCGCCCTCATTGTGGATGCCGCGCCGCGCCATGTCGATGGCCTCGATCTGGGCGGGCGGCAGGCGCTTCACCGCGTCGAAATAGCTGGCGCAGATCTGGAAGTAATCCTTCACCGTCTGGCGGAACGGCCCCATGGAAAGGTGGAACTCGGCGACCTTCTCGCCCCCCTCGGTCGAGATGTCGAAGACGAGGCGCTTTTCGCGCAGGGCCAGCACCAGCGCATAGGGGCCGGCGGGGGCTGGATGCCCCTCGCGGCCGGGCACGCCGAAGCTGTTCTCCTCGAGCAGGTCGAAGACCGCGACGCGGCGGTCCTGCTCCATCTCGGGCGAGGGCGGCGGCAGCGCGCTGTCGTCGATCTCGATCCGGCAGAGGCGCGCCGTCACCGCGATCCGTGTCATTCGCGCGACCCGTTCAGGGCGCTGATGCGCGAGGCGACGGACAGGCCATGCGCCGACAACCCCTCGGAGGCGGCGAGGCGAACCGCCGCGGGTCCGATGGCCGCAAGCGCCTCGGGCGTCAGCCGCGCCATGGTCGTGCGCTTGAGGAAATCCATGACCGAGAGGCCGGAGGAAAAGCGGGCCGAACGCGCGGTCGGCAGCACATGGTTCGGGCCGCTGACATAATCTCCCACTGCCTCGGGCGTCCAGCCGCCAAGGAAGATCGCCCCGGCATGGCGCGTCTTCTGGGCCAGCGCCTCGGGGTCGTCGACACAAAGCTCCAGATGCTCGGGCGCGATGCGGTCCGAGAGCGCCGCGGCCTCGTCCAGATCGCGCGTCACGATCACCGTGCCATAGTCGCGCCAGCTTGCCCCGGCGACGGCCGCGCGCGGCAGGGTGGGCAGCAGACGCTCGACCTCGGCCACGACAGCGGCTGCCAGCGCCGCATCGGGGGTGATCAGGATCGACTGCGCATCCGCGTCATGCTCGGCCTGCGCCAGCAGATCGAGGGCCAGCCATTCGGAATTCTGCGCGCCCTGGGCGATGACCAGCACCTCGGACGGGCCCGCGATCATGTCGATCCCGACGCGGCCAAAGACATGGCGCTTGGCCGCCGCCACATAGGCATTGCCGGGACCGGTGATCTTGTCGACCGGCCGGATCGTCTCGGTGCCATAGGCCATGGCCGCGATCGCCTGCGCGCCGCCGATGCGATAGATCTCGTCGACGCCGGCAAGCTGGGCGGCAAGCAGGACCAGCGGATTGACCTGACCCGAGGGCGTCGGCACGCAGATCACCAGCCGTTCGACCCCGGCGACGCGGGCGGGAATGGCGTTCATCAGGACCGAGGACGGATAGCTCGCCTGCCCGCCCGGCACATAGAGGCCAGCGGCCGATACCGGCGTCCAGCGCCAGCCGAGCGTCGCGCCCTCCGGGTCGGTCCATTCGACGTCATCGGGCATCTGGCGGGCATGATAGGCGCGGATCCGGTTCGCGGCCATCGTCAGCGCGGCGCGATCCTCGTCCGAGACCTTTGCGACCTCGGCCTCGATCTCGGCCTTGCCGAAGGCGAGCCTCTCCGGGGTCAGTTCCATCCGGTCGAAGCGGCCGGTCAGGTCGACCAAGGCTTCGTCGCCCCTTTCGCGGACATCGGCGATGATCGCCGCCACGACATCGTTCACATCGGCCGAATCCTCGCGCTTCATCGACAGCATCGCACGGAAGCGCTGCTCGAAATCGGAATCGGCGGTCGAGAGGTGGATGGGCATGGTCACGCTCGCACTGGTTGGACCTTGTTAACTTCTGCCGCGCGGGGGCTCAAGCGGCCAGAGGCGCGGCATGGCGCGCACCCCGCGAGGTGACAGGTCCAGATGGTTATTGGAAAGGGAAAGCGGGCGGCCCGCTCACCCCTCGGGATGTTCGGGCGCGCGGCGCGAGGGCGCGATATAGGGGCGCGTCACGTCATGCAGCTCAACATTCAGGCATTCAGCCTCGACCGCCACGGTGCCGTCACCGGCAAATTCCAGCAGCAGCCGGCCTGTCCCGTCCGCACCCGGCTGCCATTTCAGCGCCAGCAGTTCGAGAATCAGGTCTTGATCCGCCCGGTCGATGCCATCGCTTTGCACGGCGAGGACATCCGAGACCAGAAGAACCGCGCGCACCCGCTCATAGGGGCGATCCTCGGCCTTGGCGCGATCCGCATCCTCCCAGCGGAAGCGGTTCAGCAGCAGGGCAAGCTGGCGATGACCAAGATCATAGGAAATCTCGGTGATCGGCAGGACGGCATCCTGAACCAGGGTCGAGATGACGGTGAGGTCATCGGTATCGGCCGCCGCCAGCGCCAGCGGCGCGGGATCGGCATCGCTGAAACGCGCGTCATTCATCGGCGGGTGCCTCCTTGATGCGTTCGATATCGGCGCCCACGCCACGCAGCTTGCGCACCACTTTCTCGTAGCCGCGATCGAGGTGGTAGACCCGGCTGACGATGGTTTCCCCCTCGGCCGCGAGACCGGCGAGAATCAGGCTGACCGAGGCGCGCAGATCGGTGGCCATGACCGGCGCACCGCGCAGCTTGCCGACGCCCTTGACGGTGGCTTGGCCGCCATGAACCTCGATATTGGCGCCCATACGGGTCAGTTCCGGGGCGTGCATGAAGCGGTTCTCGAAGATCCGTTCCTCGAGGACAGACGTTCCCTCGGCCGTGCAGAGCAGCGCCATCATCTGCGCCTGCAGGTCGGTCGGGAAACCCGGGAAAGGCTCGGTCACGACATCGACCGCACGGACGCGGCCATTCTTGCGCGCCACCTTGATGCCCCGGTCGGTTTCGGTCACGTCGACCCCGGCCTCATCGAGTTTCTCGCAGAAGGCCGCGACCAGATCAATACGCCCGCCGAGGCATTCGACCTCGCCGCCGCAGATCGCCGGGGCGAGCATATAGGTGCCAAGCTCGATCCGGTCGGTCACGACCGGATGGGTTGCGCCACCCAGCGTCTGCACCCCCTCGACGGTGATGGTCGAGGTGCCCTCCCCCTCGATATGGGCGCCCATGCGGCGCAGGCATTGCGCCAGATCCACGATCTCGGGCTCGCGCGCCGCATTCCTGAGGACCGTCGTGCCGCGGGCCAGCGTGGCCGCCATCAGCGCATTCTCGGTCGCGCCGACCGAGACGACCGGGAAGTCGATCACCGCACCGCGCAGCCCGCCCGCGGGGGCCTTGGCATGGACATAGCCATCGCGCAGGTCAAGCTCCGCCCCCATCGCCTCCAGCGCCTTGAGGTGGAGGTCGACCGGCCGCGCCCCGATCGCACAGCCCCCCGGCAGCGAGACGATCGCATGACCGTCTCGCGCCAGCATCGGGCCGAGAACCAGGATCGAGGCCCGCATCTTGCGCACGATGTCGTAATCGGCGGTGTGGTTGTTCAGGTCATGGCTGGAAAGCGCCAGCACCTGCCCGTCCTGCAAGCTCGCAACCTCGGCCCCGAGCGAGCGCAGCAGCGCCGTCATGGTGCGGATATCCGAAAGGCGCGGCGCATTGGTGAGGGTCAACGGCTGGTCGGTCAGCAGCGTCGCCGGCATGAGCGTCAGGCAGGCGTTCTTCGCGCCGGCGATGGGGATTTCGCCATGGAGCGGCCCGTTCCCCCTTACGATGATCTGATCCATCTATTCCTCGTTTTCGGGCGTCTGCCCGTCCTCTGTCGCCCGCGGCGGGGATGCGTCCTGATCGAGGGAAACGTCCAGAGAGGCCCGCGCCCGACCCTGCGCCTTGCGGCGTGCGAGATTCGCCCGCAACGCGGCTTTCAGTCGTGCCTCACGATCCTTGGCAGCATCCGGCTGGCGGGGTTCCTTCGTCATTCGCCCCTGTTAGCGCCTGAGTGCGCTTGCGTCCAGCATCGGGCCATGGATCCGGTGGCGGATCGGCAGAAAGGTGAAATCCATTTTTTCGCGAATGCCCCCTTGCACGCTCCGACCAGTCGGTCTAAACGCCCCTCCACCGGCGCTGCGGTAGCTCAGTGGTAGAGCACACCCTTGGTAAGGGTGAGGTCGAGAGTTCAATCCTCTCTCGCAGCACCATCAAAACCACCTGAAATTGTTGAAGAAATCAAGCCATGTCGCTTCGTCGGACTTGCCGGTGATTTTGGTTTGGACACACCATGGACACACCGGATCGCGGAGAAACGCGGAATATCGGTCTCACCTGTCTGCCCCGCCGCCGACAGCGAATCGCGCCGCCTTGTCTTGTTTGACTATATAAACCCCAGATAACCTGGGCCGAACCGGGACGTCAGCCAGTCATACTGGTCCCGGAGGAGTTCCCGAACCGCGTCATAGAGACCATCGGGAAAGGGCGTCCTCGGCGACACATGGCTGGCCTTCTCGGCGGCCTTGTATTCGCCTTCGGGTAATCCACAATGTAGTTCAACTGCCCGCAGGAGGTTGACCGGATCGGCCTTAACCATCTTGAACGGCAGGTAAAGGACGCGATCCCCAAGCCGGTCATCCAGCATTTGAATGGCGGATCGATAGTCGCTTCGGGTCAGCACGGTTTGTGAGCGGATGCGCTCCATCCAGCCATCCAGCCGGGTTTCCCCAACCATCTCCCGGGTCACCGCGGAGATGGCCCGAGCGGCTGGATCGCGGATGAGATAGATACCCTTGAATTCCGTGCCAAGAAGGTTGGCCATATGATCGTGGCCGCGCCCATCCAGCATCGCATAGGCGGGAGTAATGTCGATCGACTGGAGGCCTTCAGGGCAAGGCGCATATGCCGTCCGGTACCACTCCTCGGTCAGCATGGGCATCTGGAGCAGCCTGTTGAAATTCCGCGCCACACCCCGCTTCCCCCGCCGGAGGGCGGCTTCGCGCTGCTCGCGCAGGCGCTGACGGTGATCCTTCAGCATCCACCTGCCGCCATCTTGCTGATGGTTGAAGAGATGCATCTCCTTAAGCGGAGGCCGCCAGATGCCGGGATTGGTGGCGAGATTATCGAACAGCCAGGTGGTCCCTGCTTTCTGGGCACCAAATCCGATGATCTGCGGGAGCGTCATCGAAAATCCTCAGGCAATAGAATTGCAGTGGAACAAATCACGTTCAACTTGTCAATTTTTCAAGAAAGCGCCGGACACCGCTTCGTGTCGCCCCCCACGGCGCAAGCACCGGCACCGGCCGCCTTTCCCGAGACCGCTACCCCGCCGCCCGCTCGGCGCGGATCCAGGACAGGAAGGCCTGTCGTGCCCGCCGCCGCGCGGCATCGATGGGGATCATGCTGGACTCGGTCAGGTAATAGTCGAAGTCCTCCAGAACCGAGATCTCAGAGAGCTGGACGAGCCGCCCCTCGGCCAGATCCGGCTGGACCATCGCCAGCGAGCAGAGCGCGATGCCCTGTCCGGCAAGTGCTGCGGCGCGCAGCAGGTTGAAGTCCTCGAACATCGCGCCGGGCAGCCGGTCCGGCACGGTCTGGCCCGCGCGGCCGAGCCATGTATGCCAGCCGCCAACATCGCTGTCATGCAAGAGCCCGACCTTCAGCAGCCATCGCGATGTCAGTTGCGCGGGTGCCGACCCGACGAGAGCGGGGCTGCCCACCGGCACGCTGCGCCCTGACAGAAACGGCTCGGACGAGATGCCGTCGCCCGCAGGACACGAATCGGCGAAGGTGAATGCCAGATCCGTCGCCATGAAGTCGATGTCATGTCCATGATGGGCATAGATCACGCGCAGCTGAATTTCGGGATGCAATGCCCGAAAGCGCGGCAATCGCGGGATCAGCCAGCAGATCGCCACGGAGGGAATGGCCGCCACGACCAGCGCACCATCCGATGTCGCTGGCCGCGCCCGGCGACAGGCAGCGTCGATGCCATCGAATGCCGTGGTCAGGTCTCGCGCCAGCGATGCGCCTCGCGGCAGCAGCTTGGGCACCCTGCCGCTGCGATCGAAGAGGGGCACGCCAAGCCATTGTTCCAGATGCTTTATCTGATGGCTGATTGCCGGCTGCGTCACGAACAGGCTGTCCGCCGCCGCGCGGAAGCTTCCGGTCCGGGCAACCGCCTCAAAGGCGCGAAGGGCATTCAGCGGCGGCTGTGTCATGTGCCTTACCGATGAGGAAAACTTATCATCCGATTATAAAACCTCTTTTGACGCCTGCAACTCACCAGCCGCAACCTGAACGAAATCTAACCCACGGAGATTTCGATGATCGAGCGCGAGAGACTGCAGAACTTTGCCGGTAATGGCGAGAAGGCGAAAGGCACCTTCTCGGCGGGCGAGATGCAGCGCCGGCTGGATGCCATCCGCCGACACATGGCCGAGAGCGGCATTGATGCGGCGCTTTTCACCTCCTACCACAACATCAACTATTACGCCGACTTCATGTATTGCCAGTTCGGGCGACGCTATGGCTTTTTCGTCGATCAGGACAAGGCGACGTCGATCAGCGCCGGTATCGACGGCGGCCAGCCTTGGCGGCGGACCTTTGGCGGCAACAACCTGACCTATACCGACTGGCAAAAGGACAATTACTTCCACGCCATTCGCCAGATCATCGGCGGCGCAAAGCGGATCGGGATCGAGTTCGACCACGTCAATATCGACCTGCTGTCTCTGCTGAAGGCCGAATTTCCCGGCGTCGCGTTCGTGGACATCGCGGCCCCGGCCATGCGCCTGCGCATGATCAAGTCGCCCGAGGAGATAGCGCATATCACCGAGATGGCCCGCATCGCCGATATCGGAGGCGCGGCTTGCGTCGAGGCAACCGCCGTGGGCGTGCCGGAACACGAGGTCGCGCTGCATTCGACCGCGACCATGATCCGCGAAATCGCGAAATCCTGGCCGGAGGGCGAGCTGCTGGACACCTGGACATGGTTCCAGTCGGGCATCAACACCGATGGCGCGCATAACCCGGTCACCTCGCGCAGGATCGAGGCCGGTGACATCCTGTCGTTGAACTGCTTCCCGATGGTCGCGGGGTATTACGTCGCGCTGGAGCGCACCCTCTTTGCGGAACATGCAAGCGACGCGCATTTGCGGCTGTGGGAGCTCAACTGCAAGGTCCATGACCGCGGCAAAGAACTGCTGGTGCCGGGGGCCAGATGCGCGGATATCGCGGCCGAGTTGAACGAGATCTATGCGGCCGAGAACCTGCTGCAATATCGCAGCTTCGGCTATGGGCACAGCTTCGGCGTGCTGTCGCATTACTATGGCCGCGAGGCCGGGCTGGAGCTGCGGGAGGATTGCGACACCGTGCTGGAGCCCGGCATGGTCGTCAGCATGGAGCCGATGATCACCATACCCGAGGGCCAGCCGGGCGCCGGCGGCTATCGTGAGCACGATATTCTCGTGATCGAGGAACAGGGCAACCGCAATATCACCGGCTTCCCCTATGGTCCCGAGCATCTGATCGTGAAGGGCAAGGCCAAGGCCGCCTGAGCCCGCGTCCCTGCCGGCAGGGTGTCGCTGCACGGGCGGCGACACCCGACGCCACCATACCGACCACTTCGGTCGCAGTAGGATCCAAAACAACAACAACCAACAGGAGAGACACCCATGACGAAGATCATTCTGACCACCGCGATGACGCTTCTCGCCACCACGGCCACGGCCGATGAGATCAATGTCATGTCCTGGGGCGGCACCTATGGCCTGAGCCAGGTCGAGGCCTATCACAAGCCCTTCACCGCCCAGACCGGCATCAAGATCGTTTCGCTCGACAGCGACAATCCGGCGATCCCGATCAAGGCGCAGGTCGAGGCGGGCAATGTCACCACCAATGTGGCCGATGTCGAATATGCCGACGCAATCCGGCTGTGTGACGAGGGCCTGCTCGAGCCGATCGACCCCGCGATCCTGCCGCCCGCGCCCGACGGCACCCCGGCAAGCGAGGATTTCCTGCCCCAGGGCCTCAGCGATTGCGCGGTCGGCTCGATCGTGTTCTCGACGATCTTCGCCTATGACAGGACCAAGTTCCCCGGTGCCAAACCCCAGAGCATCGCCGACTTCTTCGATACGCAGAAATTCCCCGGCAAGCGCGGCATCAAGAAAGTGCCGAAGGCCGTGCTGGAGATGGCGCTGATGGGCGACGGCGTGCCGGCGGATCAGGTCTATGCGCTGCTCTCGACCCCGGAGGGCGTGGACCGCGCCTTTGCAAAACTCGACAGCATCAAGAAAGACATCGTCTGGTGGGAAGCGGGCGCGCAGCCGCCGCAGCTGCTGGCCGATGGCGAGGTTGCGATGACCATGGCCTATAACGGCCGGATCTTTGGCGCCGCCATCTCCGAGGGAAAACCTTTCGAGATCGTCTGGGATGGACAGGTCTATGAATACAACCTGTTCGTCATCCCGAAAGGGGCGGAAAAGCAGGAACAGGCGCTGGAGTTCATCAAGTTCGCCACCGGCACCCAGCGGCTGGCGGATCAGGCGAAATGGATCAGCTACGGGCCAGCCCGCAAGTCATCCGCAGGGCTCGTCGGCCTCTATCAGGACGGCAAGACCGAAATGGCGCCCCATATGCCGACCAATACGGCGAATATGACGAACGCATTGGGTTCATCCTACGAGTTCTGGATCGACCATGAGACCGAACTGGCCGAGCGTTTCAGCGCCTGGCTGAGCATGAGCTGAGCCGCAGGAAGTCCAGAGTTTGCCCGAAGCAGCGCCGCCGTTTCTGTCATCAGGATCAAATCGCGAACCATCGGGCGGTTTGTGCGCCAGCGCACAGATCGAACCAAAGCGACCCGCTATCGGAGGAGTTGAACTACTCCACAGTTCCACACCCGGCCTGCCGTTCAGGTTCCCTACCCCCTCTGCAGGCCGGGTGATCCAGCACCGCAGCCAGATCCCTTCGACCGGACGCATCTGCAAACCGGATCGGGTCGTGGCCTCGTTCCTGCCGATGCCACCGATGCGCGGGATAGTCATTTCCAAAGGCGCGACGTTCGCGGGCCGCAAACATATCCGTTATGACGCGCATTCCAACTGAAAGGCTGTCTCGGTCGTCCCGCATTAGCCCGTGCGCTTCTGGATGGTTTCTGCTGTTTGCTGGCGCAGAAGACATCCTCGCAGTTGCAGCATCGGGCTAGTATTTAAGTATTAACAACTTTCAATTGCAAAGATCACGATCTTGTAACTAGATGGTACTACGGTCGGCCGCCTGCCGCCGCATCTTGATCCTGCGAACGCGCCTGTGATTTCAGGCCCCTCTGATAAGGACTTGTGATGCCATATATTACCCAGATTCCCGATGCCACGATCGACCTGTCCACAGGAACGCCGGTGTTGACGCTTGGCAATACGCTTCTCTTGAACGAACTTTACACCTCGCAAGAATTCGAACTTTATGATGTCGGCGGTCCCGGAGCGAGGACGCTGAACGCTGGCGATAATCTTTCGACGGTGGACGCCAATGGGAATGAAGTGGTCGGAGGCCAGTATGCCGGCGCCGCCACGCTTTCAACTGCGGCTGCCGGACTGAATGTCGGCCTGCTGGCGGTGACGGCGCAGGTGAACAGCATCAGCGGTTCTCTCATGGTCGATGACAGCGGCAATGCCTATTTCATCACCGACGAACCCCTTGACGAGGATCGGCTGAACGTGACGTTGAACGTCACCTCCCTCGGGACGACACTTCTCGACACGACCGTGCCGATCTCGGAGCTGGCGGATACGCTTACGGGCGCGCTGAGCCCGATTCTGTCGCCCGTTCAGCAAGCTCTCGACACCGTCGTCGTGAGTGTCGACACCAACGGAACCGCGCCTCTGGAACTTGATGAAACCGAGGTAACCTGCTTTGTCGCCGGAACATTGATCGAAACCCGGTCCGGCCCCGTCGCCGTCGAGGATCTGAAGGTCGGGGACGAGGTTCTGACCCGCGACAACGGCTATCAGCCGATCAGATGGATCGGCTCGACCCGGCTCTCCGCCAGAATGCTCGCGCTTTTCCCGAGGCTCTGCCCCATTCGGATCAGCGCCGGGGCGCTGGGTCAGGATATGCCGGCCGCCGATCTTCTCGTTTCTCCGCAGCACCGCGTTCTTGTCCGCTCGCGAATTGCGCTGAAGATGTTTGGCGCCATGGAGGTTCTGGTTCCGGCCAAGCAATTGCTGCAAATCGACGGCATCGACCAGGCGACCGATCTTCAAACGGTGGAGTATTTCCATTTCCTGCTCGATCGGCATGAAGTGGTGATTTCCAACGGCGCGGAAACGGAAAGCCTGTATACCGGCCCGCAGGCGCTCAAGTCGGTCAGCAAGGAAGCTCACGCCGAAATCCTCGCACTGTTTCCTGAATTGGCCAGTCCCGAATATCGGTCCGATCCCGCGCGGCAGATTCCCTCCGGTCGCAGGGCGAGGAAACTCGCGCATCGTCATATGCAGGCGGGTCGTGAATTGTTGAGCTGACGGGATTGCCCTTCCCCATCGGGGATCGGCGCCGGAATTTCCCTCGCCTCGGCCGGCGTGCTGAAATCGGGGGAAGTTCCGGGGAACAACCCCGCGGCCGAAAGCGGCCGACTTGGCCGCTTCATTCCCACATTCGGTGATCAGATTGCCCCGGGCAATATTCCGCGCCGGAGCGGTCGCTCATTCCGGCAGGCGGCGAAACCTTCGTCTGGAATGGCCGCGACCGGATCACCGATTTCGAGCTGGCGAGCCAGACCGGAAATGACGTCGTGATCCGGGCCGGGACAGACCATCTGGTTATCGAGGACATCCGCCTCAATCAGCTCGGCCGCGACGATTTCGTCTGGCAAGGCCCCGACGGCGCCCCGAGAAGGGCGCCGACCGGCATTTGCCCGCGCATCCGCAGGACAGGCGGCCAAAGCCGCTGACACCGACGACGAAACAGCGCAAGTTCGGCATCATCGCCAATGAATCACCGACAAGGAAGCCCGCCCTGATGAATGACCAGATCGCCGTTCGCAGATCCCCCGTTCTGGCGCGGCAGGGCGGCGTTACCCTGATGGCCCAGCGGTCCTGCCTCAGCCTCGGCGAGGCGACCGACGACCTGCTTGCACTGGACGATTTCCTTGACCTCCACCTGCATCACTTCGACGGCGAGCGGTCGGAGGCCGTCTGGCTGAAGCTCAAGGATTCGCGCGATCCGCGCCGGGCGCCCTTCTACTATCAGGCGATCCGCAGCAATGCGGCCGAGAGCGTGAGCGTGGATTTCGACGACCTCACGCCCTGGGATACGGATATTCCGGCCACGCCGATCCTTGTCTTCTCGATCGGGCGATGCGGCTCGACGCTTTTCTCGAAACTGACCGAGGCCGCGGGCCTTCCGACCTGGTCCGAGCCTGACACCTTCACCAACCTCGCCTGGCCGAAAAGAATCGCATTGGACGAAGGGCGGCGCGAGCAATTGACCCGCGTGGCGCTGAACGCGCTGGCATTCAAGGCGCGACAATCCGATCAGGCCACGCATTTCGTGGTCAAGATGCGCTCCGAGGTGACGCGCATCTGCGCCTCCATCAATCGGGTGGCGCCGGGCGCGATCTCGTTCTTCCTGGTTCGCGACCCGACCAGATGGGCGCGCTCCTTCCATTCCCATTTCAAATATCCGCCGCGCAAATCGGCGATGCGACTGGAACAGATGACCCGGAGCGCACGCGAAGCCCGCCAGAGCGGTATGGAGATCGAGGTCATCGATTACGACGAAATGGTGCAAGACCCCGAGCCGGTGTTCCGCAGGCTCTGCGAGATCTCGGGAAAGCCCTTCTCCTCCACGACGCTGAGCCAGATCATGGCCGAGGATTCCCAGAAGGGAACGACCATATCGAAGGGCTCGGGCAAGGCTGTTCCCGACGGGTTCGACGACGACTTTGCGGCAAGCCTCGCCGAATTTGACGCCCGGCTGCTGGAGGCAGCGCCAAAGACGTGGCTCGACCTTTGATCCACGGCCCCCGCAAGGCGGCGGAGCGTCACAGTTCCGTTGCGCGGCCAAGGCATGATCCGGGGGCGATGTTCCCCCTTCGGAATCGCAGCGCCCGGCAGTCCCCGCTGCCGGGCGCCCGGCGTCGCGAATAGCCCTCGCGGGCATTGATCGCCGTCGCCGCCTTTGGCATGAGGGCGGCACGCCTCAGGCGGCTGATGCCAGTCCGCCGGCCCAAACCGAAAGGAATCCCATGTCCGACATCAAACGCATCGAGACCGGCCCCCGCATGAGCCAGGCCGTCTGCCATAACGGCCTCGCCTATCTGGCCGGCCAGGTCGCCAAGCCCGGCGC
>Ga0182739_1001731_pt1 | contig 21844 bp, 11 predicted proteins | sample eDN5th30CBELigBY_FD_128873 | JGI IMG/M metagenome (GOLD analysis project Ga0182739, IMG submission 128873) | Enriched backyard soil microbial communities from Emeryville, California, USA - eDNA 5th pass 30_C BE-Lig BY (version 2) (version 2) | ecosystem: Environmental > Terrestrial > Soil >...
CCGCGCTGCTGGGGGTTCGCCTTGAGCGCGGGCGCCTTGGTCTTGCTGACCTTCGGCGTGCGGCCCTTGCGCACCAGCTGCTGAATGGTGGGCATTCTTCTCCTTGATGTTGCTGCACGGTGACAGCGGTCGTGTCCTCAGCCCGTCTCACATCTCTTGCGTTCTGTGACAGCGGGGCTTCACGCCGAACCCACCGGCACGGCACGATGGATGCCGAGTCTGTGGTGGTGGGTATGCCGTGGGGGTGGCCTGTTCGCAGACCGTTCCCTGAGATGCGGCACTCACAATCCCGTGCGCGACCGGCGAGCCGGGCACAACACAGGACGCGCGTGAGCGCACACCGTTTCATGATACGCGCCGCGGGACCGGGCGGTCAAACGCGGATCAGGAGGAGGACGACCGCCGCGATGGCGACGATCCCGACCAGCGCGGCGGCGGCGACGAGCAGAGCCGCCCCGAGCGCACGACGCCGCGCAGCCCGCTTCCCCGCCTCGTCGAGAGCGACCCCGTCGACCGGGTCCTGCGTCGCGCGCGCGGGAGGCGCGGCGCGCACGACGCGGACGGGTGCGGCGGGGTAGACCCGATGCTCCCAGACGGCGCCCGGGACCGGCACGACCGCGCGTGCGCCATCCGACGCATCACCGCCGGCGCGGGTGCCTGCATCGGTGTGGGCATCGGTCTGGGTGTCCGGCGACGGGCGGCGGCGGACACCGCGCGCTGTGCGGGTCTCGTCCGGGTCCTCGGGGTCCACTGGGCCCACCGGCTCGCGGCCCCCCGGCGGGAGGTCGCTCACTCCCCCTCCCGCCGCACCTGCAGTTCGGCGTCTCCGAGAAGGAATCGGTGGGTGAGTCGCTCGGCCGTGCCCGGGGTGATCTCCCGTTCGGCACCGTCTCGGGCGATCAGGACGACGCCGTTCGTGGAGTCCAGGTCGACGATGAACCACCCCTCCTCGCGCAACTCGAGCCGGGCGTGGGTCTTGGAGATCGTGCGCGTCTCGTCGGCGACGGGGATCAGTTGTGCGCTCGGATGCTCGATGTCGAAGCCGGGACGTCGTCCCAGGATCACGGTCTCCCCCGTGAGCGGGAGAGGCGCGCCCAGCGGCGGCACGAGCGTCCACGCCGCGCGGCGGCGCGTTCCGATGATCGTCTCGTCCAGCGGCGGCTCGTCGGGGATCTCGTGTGCCGCGTGCTGCGCCGACACGGATGTGCGCGCCGACCGCGGTGCACCCCGCACGGGGGCACCCGCGACGGCGGAGACCTCGTCGGCGGTGTCGTAGTGCGCGTCGGCGTCGGGCGATGAGGGCAGTCGCGTCGCGCGCGCCTCGGCGGGCGCAGCGGCGGGTGCGACGGCGGGCGGCGCCCAGGGCGGCGCGGACGCAGGCGTTCGGGCGGCAGCATCCGCTTCCTCGACCGTGCCCGCCGGCTCGGCCGCGACGGCGCTGACGGGTCCGGCCGGTGCTTCCTCGCTCGGCGCTCGGGTGCCGAGCGTCGGCGTCGTCTGCGTGAACGGCGCGCGACCCAGCGAGTCGCGCTCGAGGTCGACCGACGGCCGCATCGGCACGGTGCCCCACAGCGGCGGCGGTGCGACGTTCGGCGGGTGGGACCGCGCGTGCTCGGGCGCCGGGAACGCACCGTCGGGCCCATCGGCCTGTGGCAGCACGGGTGGGAAGGCGCCCGGCACGGGAGGACGCGGGGGCAGGCCGGGGCCGCCGGCGGGTCCGTGGACGCCGAACACGGAGGGACCGGATGCGGTATAGCGCGGCGTCGCCGCCCCGGAGACGGATGCTCCGCTGCGCCGTGGTCCGGACGCCCAGCCGTCGTCGTTCGCCGGCTCGGGACCGCCCGAACGATCGGAACGGGGCACGCCGCGGCCGAGGTATCGCGCCGATCCCCAGCCGAGCACGCTCGCCCACACGGGGAACGCGAGCGCCGCGAGCACCGTCATCCCGCCGCCATGACCGAAGTCGAGCGTGATCCGGTGACAGGCGACGATCCAGATGACGAGGAAGGCGAGGTTGACGACGGGGACGAAGGCGAGCAGGACGAACCAGCCGGAGAAACCGCCCAGGCGCAGCACGACGAACGCGTTGTACACGGGCACCCAGGCTTTGCCCGCGTGTTCGCCCGCCTTGCCGAACACGGTGGCCAGCGCCAGCGCCGTCCAGATGTACAGGCCGACGATGACGACGAAGGAGAACGATCCCAGCAGCGGCCACAGCGAGTCATTCATGTCTAGTGCGCACGCCCGTCGGGGCGTCGCGTCCTCCTCTCGGCTGTGCTGCCCGACCGTCGCCGGGGGGCGCCGGTCAGGGACCTGGTGAATGATCTCCACGATACGGCCGCGCGCACCCGCGCGAACATGCCGCTCTCCGCGTGCAGGGCACGCCGCTCACCGTCGACGATGCGCCAGAACTCGTCGGCGTCGTCCGCCGTGGCGGGCGCGTCGGAGAACACAGCGGCATCCGCGACGCGTGCCAGCACGGCGGCGCGCGGCGTGGCATAGATGTCGGCCAGTTCGCTCCGCGTCTGCGCCTGCGGTGGCACGCGCCCGCTGTCGACGGCCGCGTCCAGGTACTCGTCCCATCCGCCGGCGATCGCGGCGGCGGGTTCCGGGCGGGCACGGCGGGCACGGCGACGCATCGACTTGGCGACCACGACGGCGAGGAAGGGTCCGGCGAGCGCGGCGAGAACCAGCACGGCGACGCCCGTGATCCGCAGGGTCGTCCACAGCACCGACAGATCGGGGCCGGTCGCTGGCGGGGTGGGCGGCTCGTCGGCGCCGTCCTGCTGCACGGGATCCGGCGGGGCGACCGCCTCGGCGACGTCCGGTCGCACCTCGGTCTCGTTGCGCGGATCGCGTTGGGTCGTGGTCTCCGCATCGACGCCGACCGTGTGCTGCGGCGTCGCGTCGATGGGCACCCATTGGCCGTCCGCGGACTGCACTTCGGTCCACGCCGCGATGTCGGCGGCCCGACACTGCCCGTTCGCACACGCCGGCAGACCCGCTCCCCCGCCGTCCACGAGCGGCTCATCCCCGCCGAGCCGCACGCCGACGACGATGCGCGCCGGGAAGCCGAGTTCTCGCGCGACGAGCGCGACGGCGACCGAGAACTGCTCGTCATCGCCGATCGCGGCGACCAACGACTCTCCCGCCGCGGTCGCTTCCTCGCGCTCGAGAAGTTGCTCGAAGAGGAGTCCGACGCGGGCGAGGGAGTGCCCGGATGCGCTGGACTCGAACACGTACCCCTCGAGGTCGTCCATCCACGACGACTCGCTCGTCGGCGCCGTGAGCGCATGGCTGAGGTATCCACGCTCGCGCAGCAGGTCGACGAGGTGTGCGAGCGCCGCACCGCCCGTGCCTTCGACGTGCTCGGTGACCCAGGTGCGCAGCGCCTCGGGCGCCTCGGGCGTGCCCTGCGCTCGCACCTGCCCGCCGGGGGCGTCGATCTCGGCGAGCGCGGGCGTCTCCGGCTCCGTCGCACGCAGGACGTAGCTGTCTCCCGCATCCAGACCGGCGACCTCGATGCCCGAGGCGAGCGCCTGGTTGTAGTAGAAGCCGTCGGCGAGGTCGGATGCCCGCTCGCCGTCGAACCGCACCTGCTGCACGACGCCCGCGGTCGGCAGCCAGATCCCCTCGAGCGTGTCGATCTCGATGCGCGCGGCGACCGGACTACCCGGCGGCGCGGTCAGCGTCGAAGGGACGCGCAGGTAGCGCTGATCGCCGACGGCCGCCTGCGGATCGACCGCGCGGAACACCTCGCCGTCGTAATGGGCGAGCGTCGCCAGTCGCAGCCGCTCGGGCAGTTCTTCGTCGGCGACGGGGTCCACACGGAACAGCACCTGCGCGTACCGGTCGTCATCGAAGTGGGTCCGGTACTCGGCGAGCGGACTGACCGCGCGGCTGAGCGCCAGGTCGGGTGCGGAGGCGGAACGGAGCACTTCACGGTCGAGTCCCTGTGCGAGGGTCGGCGCGACCACGACGGCGACCGCCACCGGCGCGACGACCATGACCGCACCCAGCGCCATCCGGCGCCGGTCGGACGCGGAGCGGCGTCGCGACATCCGCACACCGCTCGCCGCCGCGGCGCGACGCAGCGCCCGCGCGCGGTCGTCGTACGTGCACCACGTCAGCCACAGCACGCTCGCGATGAGCCCGACCGCACCCGTGAGCAATTCGAACGGCGCGGGGATCGTCAAGGATCCGACCGTGAGCGGCGCGCTCGTGACCGGCCGGCCGAAGAGGAGCCCGAAGGCGAGCATCCCGAGCGTCACGAGAACGGCGAGACCACCGCGCGGCCCCCGTCGCCACGACAGCAGCAGCGCGCTCGTCGTGCCCGCGAGGAAGACGATCAGGGCGGGGACGAGCAGATTGCGGTAGGAACCCACGGGGAGTTCGACCGTGACGAGGTCCTTCCACCCGAGCACCGCTCCGGAGAGCACATCGAGCAGTCCCAGCGCCACCTCGGGGAGCCCCGTCAGCCGCGAGGGCACGGCGAGCGGGACGCCCAGCACGAGGATCGCGACACCCACCGCGAGCGCGGTCACCCACGCGCGCCACCGCAGACGCCGGGCGATCCCGGCGAGCACGCCACCGACGACGGCCGCCGTGACGACGAGCAAGACGAACGCCGCCGAACGGTAGATCGGCCACGCCGCGACCGCGGCGGCCGCGATCATCGTCGCGACGTACCCCGCGCAGATGAGGTCGCGGGTGCCGGGACGGTGCACACGCCGCTCGCGCACCCTCATGAGGCCAACCCCCGCAGCATGAGCGCCGTCAGGTCGTCGAGCACGCCGACGGTCAGGACGGTGAGCGAACCCAGCGACTGCGTCCGCGGGTGGGCGCGTTCGTCGCAGAGGACGGCCACGACGCTCGTCTCGTCTCCGAACACGAGGGCGGCGTGACGCATCCGCTCCCGCGACACGCGTGACCCGCACACGACGAAGGCGATCGACAGACCGGGATGCGCTTCCGCCGTGAGCCGGCAGACACCGGGCAGTGTCATCGTGCTGTCCAGACGCTCGACGTCGCAGAACCCGTCCAGCAGCGCACGGGGCCGGGTCGCCGACAGTTCCCGGACCGCGCGGACCCGTCCGCGCGCGGCACGTGGCACTTCGGCGCCGAGGACGACGTCGAGGTCGCGGCCGTCGCGCATCGCCTGCACGCTCAGCGAGGCCGCCGCGCTGACGGCGAGCTCGAACTCGTCGTCGTCGAGGTACTCGTCGTGCGCGAGTCCCATGACGACCGCGATGCGGGAGCGCCGCGACTCCTCGAACTGGCGGACCATGAGCAGCCCCGTCTTCGCCGTCGACTTCCAATGGATCTGGCGCTGCGCGTCGCCGGGCGCGTACTCGCGAATCGCGTGGAAGGACATGTCCGCATCCACGAGGCGCCGCATGGCCTGCCCCTCGAGATCGCGGACGAGCCCCGCGCTCGCCGCGGGGACGGAAACGGTCCGTGGATGCACGTACAGCAACTGCTGCTGCTCCCAGCCGCTCTCGCGGCGCAGCAGGCCGATCGGGTCGGTGCGCACGGTCGTCGCCGGACCCACGGGGATGATCCCGCGGCGCGGTGTCGGGATGGCCAGCGCCTGCGACACCGAGTGGCCGGGACGCATGAGCGGGACGCCGAGCTCGATCAGGCCGTCGCCGACGGGAAGGTCGATCCGACCCGGCAACGACGTGCGCGTGCCGTGATTGCGGACGACGACCTCGCCCTCGGCCTCGCCACCGGCGACGACACGCTCATGCGCGAGGACGACCGCGACCTCGTGGGCGCGCGACCCGAACAGGAACGGCACGCACAGCGCGAGCATGACGAGCGACGCGATCCCGGCCATGAGCCACTCGACCCATCCGAACGCCCATCCCATGGCGACCCCGACGGTCGCCGCGAGGATGATCAGCCAGCCCGCGGGAGTCACGGTGCGCGCCGCCCACAGCGTCGCCACCGTGACGGCGTCCCGCACGGCACGCCACGCGCCCGCGACCGCCACGACCGCACCGACGAAGCGCCCGCCCTCGACCGCCGTCACCTGCGCGGTGACCTGCGCCGTGACCTGGGTCGTCCCGTGCGTCGTATCCTGCGCCGCCGTGTGTGGCCGGGTCGGGGTACGCGTGATCGACCCCGACGTCTCTGACATCCGGGTCGTACGGTTGCGGGCGGGAGGTGTCATCCGACCTCACGGTGCGTCGGCGGCGGGACGTCGAGCAGCACCTGCCCGACGATCGCCTCGGCCGTGACGCCGTCGAACTCGGCCTCCGGATGCAGCATGAGCCGGTGCGAGAGCACGGGGATCGCGAGTGCCTTGACATCGTCCGGGGTCGCGTAGGTCCGCCCCTGCGACGCGGCCCGCGCCTTCGTCGCGTGCGTCAGGGCGAGCGCGCCGCGGATGCTGACGCCCAACCGGACCTGATCGGCCGCGCGCGTCGCATCCACGATCCGCGCGATGTAATCCAGCACGAGCGCGTCGATGTACACGGTGCGGGCGAGGTCTGCCATGCCGACGAGCGCCTGCGGTGCGACGATGGGCGCGAGTTCTGAGGTCGGCACGGCGGCACCGTCGAGGATGCGCACGGTCGCCGCGTGATCGGGGTACCCGAGCGAGGTCTTGAGCAGGAATCGGTCCAGTTGCGCCTCGGGGAGCCGGTATGTGCCGGCCTGTTCGACGGGGTTCTGCGTCGCGATGACGAGGAACGGCACTCCGACGGGGCGGCTGACGCCGTCGATCGTGACCTTTCCCTCTTCCATGACCTCCAGGAGCGCCGACTGCGTCTTCGGGGATGCCCGGTTGATCTCGTCCGCCAGGACGATGTTGGCGAACACCGGTCCCGCGTGGAAGTCGAACGTGCCCGTCTTCTGGTCGTACACGGTGATCCCGGTGATGTCGCCGGGGAGCAGGTCGGGGGTGAACTGGATGCGGGTGTTGGTCCCCTGCACCGACTGCGCGAGCGCGCGCGCGAGCGACGTCTTCCCCGTGCCGGGGACGTCCTCGAGCAGCACATGCCCGTCGCTGAGCATCGCCGTGAGGACGAGTTCCACGACGTGCCGCTTGCCCAGCACCGCACGTTCGACGTTGTCGGCGAGCTGGGCGAACGTGCGGGCGAACCAGTCCGCCTGCTCCGAGGTGATCGTCATGCGCGGATGTCCTGTTCTGCTCTCATTCGTTCTCCTGCTCGAGCGGCGGTGGCGGCAGGTTCGGTTCGCACGCGGCACCGAACTCGGCGGTCGCCGCATCCAGCCCCCACCCCTGCCCGGACCAGTCCACCGCGACGCGGATGCCGGCCACACGCACCGCCCCGACCGGAACGGTCCATGTCCCGGGCGTGTGGGCGACGACGGCACCGTCGGCGTCGTAGTAGACCAGCAGGTCGGGGGTGAAGGTGATCTGCGCCCGGTCGCCCGACGAACTCGCCGACGGCGCCAGGTCCGCGCCGCCGACGCACGAGGCGACCGCCCAGCGCGCCCACACCTGGTGGGGTGCGCTGCCCGCGGCGGGCTGGACCACCGCGGGTTCGCTGAGAGTGCCCCACTCCAGGTGCCGGTAGCGCACGAGGATGCCCGGATCCGCGTCGAAGACGGACGATGGCGGGCCGCCCTCGAACACGGCGACGTTGTTGCGCGGCAGCGGTTCGGCGGACTGCGGGAGGTCGCGGATCCGCCACAGGGCCTCGCCGACGCCGATGTCGGGCACGGCGTCCACGCGGTAGGTGTAGCCGACGGGTGCGGCCGCCGACTGCGCGGCGCGCACGGAAGCCGACGCGGTCGACTGCCCGAACATCCGGCCCTGGTACCAGGCCTCGGCGCACACCTCGTAGGCATACTCGACACCGTCGGGCACGCGGAAGGTCGCGGTCGCGCCACCATCGCGTGTCGTGCACGTCGTGCCGCTGCGGACGATGCCGAAGCGGGTGGCGGCGTCATCGCCGCCGGGACCGGCGGCAGCCGTCGCCCGGACGGTCGACGTGCCGTCGCCGTTCGCCGTCGACGTCAGGGTCAGCGCCAGCGCCGTGGGGGCGCCGATGCCGCGCGTGCGCACGGTGACGGCGGACCCGCTCGTACTGCCCAGGAGACCCGGGGGCAGCGCGTACCGGGTCAGCGGTGTCACGGTGACGGGCGTGAAGGTGTTCGCGCCCACCCGGAACGCGGGGATCGTCAGTTCGGTCTGGCCCCGTGCGATCGGCACGCGGACGGTCTCGCCGACGGGGCTGGAGACTTCGATGTACCCCGTCTTGATGTCGTCGATGCCGCTGATCGCGAGCGACACGACGCCGCCGGCGCCCCCCGTGTCGACGGGAGCGGCGACGATGCCGGACGGCGGCGCGGGAACGTCGTACGCCCACCCCGACGTCCGCACGGCCGCCCGGGACTCGCCCACCGCGTTGACCGCGACGGCTTCATACGTGCGCTCCTCGCCATTGGGTGCCGAGATGACCGGGCACACACCGTCGACCGTGCACGAGGCGACGACCGCTCCGCCCGAACGCACGACGAATCCCCCCAGCGTCGGGTACGCCTGACGTGCCTCGCCGGGGTCGATGCGCAGTGTGAGGTGACCGTCGCCGTACGTGGCCTGACTGACGCTCGCGGGCGCGCGCGGGTACCCCTGCAGGTCGAGCAGGATCGTGCCGTCGCGAGAACCCGACGTGATGCGTCCCTGCGCGTCGCGCAGGGAGAAGGATGCGGCACAGGTCGCACCCGGCGCATCCGCCGACCAACTGGCCCGCACCGTTTCCGCGGAGGCGACCTGGAACGCGATGCCCGCGCATGAACCGACGGCGCGCACGTCGACGACCTCCAGCGGTGTGCGCGGCAGCGGATTGAGCTCGCCCGCCGCGCCGACGACCGTGATGACGCAGCTGTCGCTCGTCGCCTGCGAGCAGACGAGCCCGGTCGACCCACCCCGGGCGAGCGTGGACGGCGCGGCGCCGACGCGCAGGTTGAGCCGTGCCGGCGGGACGTCGCCGTGGCTCGTGATCGCGATCGCCGCGACGTCGTCGCTGCCGGGCAGCGCGGAGTCCACTCCGGTGATCTCGAGGACCGTGCCCTCCTGCGCGACGACGAATCGGGCGCCGGTGTACTTGACCTGGAAGGCCAGGTTCTCGTCGTCGGGTCGCCCCTGCCAGCGCACGAGGTCACGCAGATCGAGGCGCACGGTCTCGCCCGGTCCGACGGTCTGCGCGCCCGAGAGCAGGATCGGCTGCGGATCCAAGGGCTGCACGCGGATCGGCACGGACAGCGTCGTCCAGTCGGTCGTGCCCGCCAGCCGCACCGCGACGTGGCAGGCATCCGACCAGGGCGCACCGACGCCGGCCGAGTACCGCACCGTCGTGCCGACGACGATCGCGCACGTGGCCGCCGGCCGCGAGCCGGCCGCGTCCGCCGTGCCCACTTCGAGCGTCGACCCGCGGGGCACCGCGACCATCTCGCTCAGATCGATGTCGATGGCCCCCGACTCCTCCACCTCCTGGGGACGCGTGCCGGTGCGCAGCGCGAGCGGGACGGATTGCTCCCCCGGCACGCGCAAGAAGCCGAACGTCGTCACGGTGCGATCCTCGCCGTCCGCCTCCCCGCTCGTTCGTCCGCTCGTCAGCGAGAACGGAATGATGCGGGTGCGCTCCGGCAGTTCGCCGCGCAGGCGGTGACCCGAGGCCTCGACGTCGTCCGGTTCGCCCCACAGCGCCAGTTCGAGATCCCCGGAGTCACCCCCGGTCCAGGAGACCTTGCCCGTGACGACGTCGACACCGCGCGTGTACTGGTCGCGGTTCTCCGCCGTCAGCACCGTGTCGGCGACGACGGGGAAGTTCGGCACGGCCTCGCGGACGACCTTGACGACGACGAGTCCGCGCGCCGTGTTTCCCGATTCGCTGCGCACGTCGTAGAGGAAGCCCATCGTGCCGGGCGTCGCGCCGGCCGTCACGACGAACGAGGTGTCGTCGCGGTCGGACACCATCTCGCTCAGCCGCGCGAACTCGGGGCTGCCGGAGCCGTCGTCGAGCGTCGCGGCGACGTCCGGTCGCACGTCGACGAGCGTGAGTTCGCCCTCGAACGGGTCGATGTCGTTGGCGAGCGGCTCGACACGGACCGAGTTACCCTGCCCCACCTGCAGCTGCACGTAATCGGTGTAGGTGACGGGGCTCGGGTCGGCCTCCGCGCCGAGCACGCCCACGCGGAGCGTCCCCTCGCCGACCGCGCCGAACGCATCCACGACCCGATAGCGGATGCGCTGCTGTCCCGTCGCCGCCTCTCCGAGCACGCTCGTGTAGACGATCGCGGAACCGTCCGCAGACAACGACGCCGTGCCGGCGGCGGGTTGCTCGACGATCCGGTCTAGGAACACGGCATCCCCGTCGGGATCGACGCCGAAATCGTCGAAGGGGATGCTCGTGGTCTGACCCGCCAGCACACGCCCCTCCAGGGTCTCCGGTCGCGGGGCACGGTTCGCCCCGTCGTCGGTGACGTGGATGCGCACCGTCGCGGTGTCGGCGAGCGACGGCGATCCCGACGCGTACACGCCGTACTCGACCTCGTAGACCCCCGCCGTCGTGGGGGCGAGATAGCGCAGCAGGTCGCCGGCGGCGAAGGCGAGCGCGGACGGATCGGAGGAGCGCACCTGCTCGGGGTTGAGCGTCACGGCCGAACCGGCGGGAGCGACGTCGTTGCGCAAGACCGGGATGTCGACCTGCGTGCCTACGCGCACCTCGATCGAATCGTCGACCGCGATGGGCTGCCGTTCCGGCGCGACCGGCAGCAGGTAGACGGTGGCCTCGCCCTCGACGCGAGATCCCTCGTCGGCGGTTCCATCGCTGACCACGTAGCGCACGGTGCCCAGGGGGCCGGGGGCGCCGTCCGCGGTCGACCCGGAGACGCGCAGGTAGCGCTGTCCCACGACGTCGACCGACAGTGATGCGCCGTCCGCGGCTGTCGGGCGCACGTCGCTGAGCAGGAGGACGCGGCGGGTCGGGTTGGCGACGGCGCCGAGGACGTCGACCGTGACGTCCTCCTTCGGATGCAGGAACGCCACGACGGGTGCCGCCGAGAGCTGTGCGGGCGCATCCGTCGGCAGAATCGTGATCTGTGCCGTGCCCGTCGCCGATCCCGCGCCCTCGCCGACGGTGAAGCTCACCCGGAAGGTGCCCACCTCGGTCGCGGCGAAGTCGAACGCGGTGCTCCCGCCGGAGACGACGGCCGTCGCCGGTGCGTCGTCGAGCACGCGCACGGCGGTGAGCTCCACCTGCCCCGCGGTCCCCGTCACGTGGGGGGCGACGTCGACGGTGAGAGAGCCCCCGATCGTGTCAACGACCGTGAACGACTGCGCGTGCAGGGCCGGCTGTGCCCGAGCGATGACGGTCAGCGTCCGCGTCGACGTCGCACCGCGTGTGTCGGCGACCGTGACGACGAGATCGACGGGGTGATCCCCGCGGTCTCCCCCGTCGTGATGCTGATAAACGACCTCGCCCGACGGCGTCGCGACCGCCGCCCCCTCGCCCGATGGGTTGTCGACGCCGAGCAGCAGCAGCGGATCGCCGTCAGGGTCGACCCAGCCCTGCAGGACCGGAACCGACACGGTGCCGCCGCGCGCTACCTCGGGCTGCGGCCATTCCGCCAGGCACCCCTCCACGCCGCACCACTCCGGGGCGGAGTTGCCGGTCACGGCGCGCACCGTGACCGTCGTCGGCTCCGAGTACAGACCGTCGTCGGACGTGCCGTCGGTGACGCGGTAGGAGAACGTCGCCGCTCCCGTGGCGCCGTCCGCGACGCGGATCGCGATGCGCTGACGGTTGTCGGTGACGGAGACGGTTCCGAAGGCCGGGTCCAGGCCCGTGACCGACGCCGGATCGATCGCGAGCACATCCGTGTTCGGGTCGTGGTCGTTGAGCAGCACGGGAAGCGCCGTCAGCGATCCCGCCCGCACCCCGAAGTCGTCGGCCTCGGCGACCGGTGGTTTCGGATCGATCACGAGAGGTGCGACCTGCTCGCTCTCCTGTGCCGAACTGTCGCCGTCGTCGTCGATCCACTGCTGGCTCGAAGGCAGCAGGGCGCCGTCGGGCACACTCCACACCCACCCCGAGCGGGTCTCGTTGAGAGCGATCGCCCCCGTCCCCACGACGAAAGCGGGACGCCGCTGGTCGGGCAGTTCGGCGCCGGCGAAGTCGAGGGGGACCGGCTCGACGAGCTCCGAGCTCCACAGCACGCCGCCTCCCGTGGTCGGCAGCCACGCGGCGTAGAGGGCGCCGTCGTGCCAGACGGGGCGGGCCGGCGTCCCCTGCGCCTGCGCCTCGAAACCGAACTCGCGGCGCACACCGTCGCCGTCGAAGGGCACGCGCACGAGTCCCGCGTCATCGGCGAGGTAGAACGCGTCCCCCGCATCCGCCGCCATGGCCGGAACGATCGTGCCGGATGCGGGAATGGCGAGGGCCTCGGCCTCACCCTCCCGCCACACGGTCGCGCTCTGCGCATCCACGAGCATCCACCGCTCCCCGACACCCGTGATGTGGGGCACGACCTCGGCGTCGAGTTCGAGGTTCAACTCGTCGCGTGCCAGCAGGCGCGCGCCGCCGACGTCCCAGCGGATGACCGCGGCGTCCGCCTGCGAGTACGAGTACAGGATGCCGTCGGCGGAGATGGCGACCGCGTCGCTCGCGTACGGCGCCCGCTCCGGATCGCCGTCCGCACCCTCCGGCTCCACCTGTGCGGGAGCGTCGCCGAGGCGCCCGGCCCACAGGGCGCCGGTGTCGGTGCGGTACACGGCGAACGCCCCGTTCGAGCGCACCTCCACGGTGCCCGTGGGCGTGGACTCGGCGCTCTCCAACGCGGCGTCGTCGATGTCGACCGGCTGCGTCTCGTCGATGCGGGTGACCTTGCCGAAGCTCTCGGAGAACAGGAACACGCCGTCGCCGCCCTGCGCGAGCCCGCTGGGGTTGCCCACGTCGCGCACGGTGTCCAGTTCGCCGATCGCCGTGTTGACGCGCGCGTACCGGCGCCCTTCCCCGCTCTGGAGCACCCACAGGCCGGTGTCCACCGCGGGTGTCTCCCGCGCATCCAGCCCCGGCCAGACGACGCTGATGCCCACGACGGCGGCCACGACCGCCACGACGCCGAGCGCCGAGATCAGGGCACGGCGCCGCACGCTCATCCGAGCACCCCCGCGACACGGAGCAGGATGACGGCCGCCGCAGCCACGACGACGGCGCCGGCGCCCGCGGCGACCCACCACCAGCCGGGCACCGTGCTCCGCCGGGCGCCGCCCACCTCGTCGTCGTCCTCGGCACGCGCAAGCGCGGCGACCCCGACCCGCGGCGGTGCCTTCCGCGTGGACTCGTGCACGACGCTCGCGCGCAGCGGCCCCCGCAGGGCGGCGTCGCCGAAGTCGACCTGAGCCGACGAGGGTGCCCACTCCTCGACCGCGACCTCGAGCGGCGTCTGCTGCTCCCCGATCAGCGCCTGCACCGACCGCAGGGCCTCCCCGAACGCCAGGGCCGACGCGTGCCGGTCGCGCGGCGACTTGCTCATCGCCTGCGCGAGCACATCCTGCAACTCATCCGGCACATCGGCGCGCGTGATGCGCGGGTACGCGGCCCGCGCGATGCGTCGGCGCAGGTGTTCGCGCGTGTTCTGTCCGCGCTCCAGCCGTTCGAACGGACTGCGTCCGGCCAGGAGCGAGTACACCGTCGCGCCCAGGCCCCACACCTCGCTCGCGACCGTGCCGGACGTGTCTTCTGCGATGACCTCGGGCGCGCTCCACGGCACACTCATCGCGAGCATCTGGTCCGCGGACGTGCGGGCGAGCGACGACGAGATGCCGAAGTCGGCGAGCACCGGTGCCCCGAAGCTCGTCACGAGGATGTTGCTGGGCTTGACGTCGCGGTGCACGAGACCCGCGCGGTGCGCCGATTCGAGTGCGCTCGCCATCTTCACCCCGATCACGAGCACTTCGGGCACGGGGATCCGCTCCACGCGGTACCGCTGCGACAACGACCCGGGGCAGTACTCCATGACGATGTAGGGGCGCCCCTCCGCCGAGATGCCCGCCTGGTAGACCGTGACGATCGACGGATGCGCGGACAGATGCGCGAGCACGTCGGCCTCCGCGTTGAACATGCGGATCAGGTCGGCGTCGCGCACGTCGCTGGGCAGCACCTTGACGGCGACGTGCCGACGGGGCATGTCCTGCTCGTAGAGGAACACGTCGGCGAAGCCGCCGGACCCCACCGGCCGGATGTAGGCGAGACCGGGCAGGACGGGTGGCTCGGACGGCAGGCGCTTGGCCACGGCGTTCCCCCCTCACTCCCCCGGACGTGCGTCCCCAGTGCCGCACACGCGCTCGCTGCGCACGCTCCCGCGGCGCCCGCGAGGGCTGCTTCATGCTAACAAAGCGGACCCTGAGCAAATCCGGGGGAAGCACCACCGTTGTGGATACGACGGCCCGGCGACGGGACCGCGACGTGACAGCGGCGGGGCAGAGGAGGTTCGGCGTCGGGCGGACTCTGGCGGGGGGCGGGGGGTCAGGTGCCGGGGAGCGTCGGGTCGCCGGGGTCGAACGGGGCGTCCAAGGATCGCGAGAGCTCGGCAAGAAGAGCATCCACCTGCGGTTCGACATGCTCGGTGATCGCCGCCTGGATGCGCAGCCGGTGATGCAACAGCAGCGCGCACACCTCCCGGCCGACCAGGTTGGCGTAGTCGTCGGCGAGTCCGACCTCCTGCCGCAGTGCGGCCTTGGCCTCCTCGCTGAGCGGCGGCAGGGCGGGGATGTCGGCATCTGCCTCGTCCGCGAAGCCCGCGACGGTGAACAGGAACGGCGCGCCCGGCTGCGGCTCCGGGTCCAACGGCATGCCCTCGTACTCGGGCTCGAGCCCTTCGCCCGGGCGATACGTGCGCGCCCGGTTCCGTGCGGCCTGCTGATCCAGCTCGGCCTGCAGCATCGGCAGGTTCTTCGCCGTGTACAGCGCGACCGCATTGTCCACGATCGTCTTGATGCGGATCGACAAGCCGTGCTGCACACCGTGCGGCACGTCGTCACCGAGCCCCGCGGCCGACAGCACGGGCGACCCGATGCAGCGCCGGCACGGCGCGACCCGCCCGCGGTGCGTCGCGGGCTCCCAGCGCGGCAGCCAGCGCAACCAGGCGTCCACCGCCTGGCTCACCTGCGTGTCGAGGGAGCGCTCCACGCGTCAACCGTAGTACCGGATGCTCGTGATCCTGCGGACCGTGCCGCGGATCCGTGCGGATCCGTGCGCATCCGGCGCAACCCCGCACTGTCCCACCGTGTCGTGCGCGGCTCGTGCGCTGCCCGCGCCTCAGTCGTCGTGCTCCCACGGCCAACGCGCGGCACCGGGGCGCATCCGCACGGCGACGACCGCGCCGACGGCGGCCAGCACTCCCGCGACCGCGACGACGACGGCGAATCCGTCCGTGACGAGCCGTCCGGCGATCGACACGGCCAGTGCCGGGTCGGTCCCCGTGACGATCGCCGTCACGACGACGCCGCCCACATACGCGACGCCGGCGGCCGCGCCGGCCAGCACGGCGGCACCGACGCCTGCCCGTCGCCGCAGCGCCGGGTAGGTCACGCCCGCCCAGGCCGCAAGCGCCGCGCACACCCCGACCACCCCGGGCGCTTGCCCGACCCCGTCGACGGCGATGACGTCGGCCTCCAGCAGCAGGCTCGTCATCCCGAGCCCGGCCACCAGGAGCGCGAAGAACACGCCGCCCCACAGCGCCAGCACGACCAGGATGCGCCGGGGTGCGTCCGGGGCATCCGCAGTCCCCGGCTCGGCGTGCATGATGCCGTTACCGGACCAGCTGCGGACCGGCTTCGAGCGTGCGCTCGTACTCGCGGCGTGCCTCGGTGTTCAGTTCATCGAGGCGGCGTCCGCGCGCGGCGGCCCACGCCCCGAACCAGATGGTCAGTTCGCGAGCGATCACGAACGCGAAGAACGCGAGCGGAGCGATGAGCTGCGTCTCGACGAACTCGACGCCCTCGCTGCGGGTCATCTGCCAGAACGGCGCCTGGAACAGCCAGCCCACGAGGTGCGCGCCGTAGCCGATGACGCCCATCAGCAGACCCCAGATGACCCAGTAGCCCCAGCGTCCGCGGTTGATGATCGCCCCGAACAGCCAGAAGCCGAGGAAGAACACGGCGGTCGCGACCCACAGCCACCATGACGTCAGCGCCTCGACGATCGGGTCGACGATCCCCTCCCACGTGACCTCCCCCGAGATGAGGCCGATACCGAGATAGGCGGCGAGATAGAGCACGGCGAACGAGAGCGCGGCGAGCAGGCCGATACCCCCGACGGCGGCGCGGTTCCCGCGCGCACGGGGCTCCTCGGGCGCCTGCACGAAGATCGGCTGCGGAGCGGCCGGTGCGACGGGAGCAACGGGCGCGACAGCGGCCGGTTCGCTGGGGGTGATGGATGCGGGCGGCTCGTACGCCGTCGTGACGTCCTCCGCCGCGTACGCGGTCGTGGCCGCCTCGCTCGCGGGCTCCACGACGGTCGTCCGCTCCTCGACGACGACCGGCTGCGCGGACGCATCGGCGCCGGTGGCGGACTCGGACTCGACGACGGGCTCCTCGGCGTAGGCCGCATAGGCGGCGTATCGCGCGTCCTCGTCGGCGTCGATGTCGCGCTGCGCCGCCTCGGCGTCGGCGAGACTCTCGTTGGCGCTGACGACGACGTCGTCCTCGGGGCGCCCCTCCGAGGCGGGCTCGCCGGGCGCCTGGTTGGCGTCGCTCATGGTGCACTCCTTCACGCGGGGCGCATCCCCGCGTGAGGAGGGTATCCCGCCGTGGGCCGCGCACCGCGGAGGCGTGCCGCGCGTTCGCGCGGTTCGCCGACCCGTCCGAGCCGCGAGAGTGCTTCTGGCGGGATCCGGACGGCGGGGACGCGAACGGCCCAGCACCGGAGGGTGCTGGGCCGTGCGCGTCGTGATCGACTCAGTTGTACGTGCCGGGGGTGAAGTCGTCTGTCGAGAAGCTGTCGAAGTCCACGAAGCCGAGGTCGGCCTCCGAGTAGACGCCGTCCGAGGCGAACACCCGGTTCGGGTAGCGCTCCGACTTGGCCTCCTCCGTCGCCTCGACGACGACGTTGCGGTACTTCTGCAGGCCGGTCCCCGCGGGGATCAGCTTTCCGATGATGACGTTCTCCTTGAGGCCCACGAGCGGGTCGCTCTTGCCCTCCATCGCGGCCTGCGTCAGCACGCGCGTCGTCTCCTGGAACGACGCCGCCGACAGCCACGACTCGGTCGCGAGCGACGCCTTCGTGATACCCATCAGCTCCGGACGGCCGGATGCGGGACGCTTGCCCTCGGCGACCGCCTGGCGGTTGATGTCGATGAAGCGACGCGAGTCGACGAGCTCACCAGGCAGCAGCGTCGTGTCACCGTGGTCGACGACCGTGACCTTCCGCAGCATCTGGCGGACGATGACCTCGATGTGCTTGTCGTGGATCGGCACACCCTGCGAGCGGTAGACGCCCTGCACGCCGCCGACCAGGAACTCCTGGACGTGGCGGGCACCCTGCACACGCATGATGTCCTTCGGGTCGAGCGTGCCCACCTGGAGCGGCTCGCCGACCTCGATGTGCTGGCCGTCTTCGACGAGCAACGTCGCACGCTTGAGCACCGGGTAGACCTTGGGCTCATCACCGTCGTCGGGCGTGATGATGACCTTCTTGGTCTTTTCGGTCTCGTCGATCGTGATGCGTCCGGCGATCTCCGCGATGGGCGACGCGCCCTTGGGGGTGCGCGCCTCGAAGAGCTCCTGCACGCGGGGCAGACCCTGCGTGATGTCGTCGGCCGAGGCCGATCCACCCGTGTGGAAGGTACGCATCGTCAGCTGCGTTCCGGGCTCACCGATCGACTGGGCGGCGATGATGCCCACCGCCTCGCCGATGTCGACGAGCTTTCCGGTCGCAAGCGAACGGCCGTAGCACTGCGCGCAGACGCCGACGGCGGAGTCGCAGGTGAGGACCGAGCGCACCTTGATGGCGGTGATGCCCGACTCGATGAGACGGTCGATGAGGACGTCGCCGACGTCCTCGCCGGCCGCCGCGAGCACGGCGCCCTTCTCATCCACGACGTCGGAGGACAGCACGCGCCCGAACACCGAGTTCTCGACGTTCTTGTCCTTGACCAGCGTGCCGTCGGACGCGACCGACGCGATCGGCTTCTCGAGGCCCTTCGACGTGCCGCAGTCGTCCTCACGGATGATGACATCCTGCGAGACGTCGACGAGGCGACGGGTCAGATAACCGGAGTCCGCGGTGCGCAGCGCCGTGTCGGCGAGGCCCTTACGGGTTCCGTGGGTCGCGATGAAGTACTCCGCGACCGACAGGCCCTCACGGTACGAGGAGATGATCGGACGCGGGATGATCTCACCCTTGGGGTTGTTCACGAGACCACGCATGCCCGCGATGTTGCGGATCTGCAGCCAGTTACCACGAGCGCCGGAGGACACCATGCGGTTGATCGTGTTCTCCGCAGGGAAGTTCTCGCGCATCGCGACCTGCACCTCGTCGGTGGCCTTGGTCCAGATGTCGATGAGCTCCTTGCGGCGCGCCGCGTCGTCGATGAAGCCCATGTCGAAGTCGTCCTGGACCTTCGCCGCATCCTTCTCGTACTTCGAGACGATCTCCGCCTTGTTCGGCGGGGTCAGGATGTCGGAGAGCGCCACCGTGACACCCGAACGGGTGGCCCAGTAGAAGCCGGCGTCCTTGATGCGGTCCAGCGTCGCCGCGACGTCGCCGGGGTACTCCTCGGCGAGCTTGTTGACGATCTGCGACAGCTTGCCCTTGTCGGCCTGCTCGCGCACGAACGGGTAGCCCTTGGGGAGCGTGTCGTTGAAGATCGCCTGACCCAGCGACGCGTCCACGAGCCCGTGCCGCTCGTAGCCCTCGGGCGCTTCGCCCTCGAGGAACGACAGTCCAGGGATGCGGATGCGCACCTTGGCCTGCAGGTCGAGGGTGCCCTCGTCCTTCGCGAGCGTCGCCTCGGCGACCGAGCCGAACACACGGCCCTCACCCTGGGCGCCCTCCTTGAGGGTCGTCAGGTGGTGCAGACCGATGATCATGTCCTGCGAGGGCAGGGTGACCGGGCGGCCGTCCGAGGGCTTGAGGATGTTGTTCGAAGCGAGCATCAGGATGCGCGCTTCGGCCTGTGCCTCGACCGAGAGCGGCAGGTGCACGGCCATCTGGTCACCGTCGAAGTCCGCGTTGAACGCGGCACACACGAGCGGGTGCAGCTGGATCGCCTTGCCCTCCACGAGCTGCGGCTCGAACGCCTGGATGCCCAGGCGGTGCAGCGTGGGGGCGCGGTTGAGCAGCACGGGACGCTCGCGGATGATCTCCTCGAGCACGTCCCACACCTCTGGGCGCGTGCGCTCCACGGCGCGCTTGGCGGCCTTGATGTTCTGCGAGTGACCGAGGTCGATCAGACGCTTGATGACGAACGGCTTGAACAGCTCGAGCGCCATCTGCTTGGGCAGACCGCACTGGTGCAGCTTGAGCTGCGGACCGACGACGATGACCGAACGGCCCGAGTAGTCCACGCGCTTGCCGAGCAGGTTCTGACGGAACCGGCCCTGCTTGCCCTTGAGCATGTCGGACAGCGACTTGAGGGCGCGGTTGCCGGTTCCCGTGACGGGACGGCCGCGACGGCCGTTGTCGAAGAGCGCGTCGACGGCCTCCTGCAGCATCCGCTTCTCGTTGTTGACGATGATCTCGGGGGCACCGAGGTCGATCAGTCGGCGGAGACGGTTGTTGCGGTTGATGACGCGGCGGTAGAGGTCGTTCAGGTCGCTCGTCGCGAAACGGCCACCGTCGAGCTGGACCATGGGACGCAGCTCCGGCGGGATGACCGGGACGACGTCGAGCACCATCGCGGCCGGGCTCATACCGGTCGAGAGGAACGAGTTGACGACCTTGAGGCGCTTGATCGCGCGGATCTTGCGCTGGCCGCGGCCCTCGGCGATCTGCTGGTGCAGCGTCTCCGCCTCGGTCTTCAGGTCGAACGCCGCGAGACGACGCTGGATCGCCTCGGCGCCCATGTACGCCTCGAAGTAGGGCTGGTAGCGGTCCTGCAGCTCCTGGAAGACCTCGTCCTCACCCTTCAGGTCGCCGACGGACAGCGTGCGGAAGGCCTCCCACACGTTCTCCAGGCGCGTGATCTGGTCGTCGAAGCCCTTGCGGGTCTGCGCCATCTCCTTCTCGGCCGCGTCCTTGACCTTCTTCTTCTGGTCGGCCTTGGCACCCTCTTCCTCGAGCGCCGCGAGCTCGGTCTCGAGCTTCTGCAGGCGCGTCGCGATGCGGGCGTCGCGCTGGTCGCCGAGCGTCTTCAGCTCGAGCTTGAGCTCGTTCTCCAGCTGCGGCAGGTCGGCGTGACGGGCCTCCTCGTCGACCGAGATGACCATGTACGCGGCGAAGTAGATGACCTTCTCGAGGTCCTTGGGCGCCATGTCCAGCAGGTACCCGAGGCGCGAGGGCACGCCCTTGAAATACCAGATGTGGGTGACGGGCGCGGCCAGCTCGATGTGGCCCATCCGCTCGCGGCGGACGGAGGACTTGGTGACCTCCACGCCGCAGCGCTCGCAGACGATGCCCTTGAAGCGGACGCGCTTGTACTTGCCGCACGCGCACTCCCAGTCGCGGGAGGGCCCGAAGATCTGCTCTCCGAAGAGGCCGTCCTTCTCGGGCTTCAGGGTGCGGTAGTTGATGGTCTCCGGCTTCTTGACCTCACCGTAGGACCAGTTGCGGATGTCGTCGGCCGTGGCGAGGCCGATGCGAAGCTCATCGAAAGTTGTTGCGTCGAGCACGTGTGATTACTCCTGTATGAGATTCCGGTGATCGAGTAGCGCGAGGCGCGTATCGAGATCGAAGGTGGGGTCGGATCAGATCTCGTCGATCGACGACGACTCGAACCGGCTGGAGATGTTGATGCCGAGCTCTTCGGCGGCGCGGAACGCCTCGTCGTCGGTGTCGCGGAGGTTGACCGCGGTGCCGTCGGCCGAGAGCACCTCGACGTTCAGGCAGAGCGACTGCATCTCCTTGATGAGGACCTTGAAGGACTCGGGGATGCCCGGCTCCTGGATGTTCTCGCCCTTGACGATCGCCTCGTACACCTTGACGCGGCCGAGGATGTCGTCGGACTTGACCGTGAGCAGCTCCTGCAGCGCGTACGCGGCACCGTACGCCTCGAGCGCCCACACCTCCATCTCACCGAACCGCTGGCCACCGAACTGGGCCTTACCGCCCAGGGGCTGCTGCGTGATCATCGAGTAGGGGCCCGTCGACCGCGCGTGGATCTTGTCGTCCACGAGGTGGTGCAGCTTCAGGATGTACATGTAGCCGACCGACACGGGGTCCGGGAACGGCTCGCCGGAGCGACCGTCGAACAGGAGCGCCTTGCCGGAGGAGCCGATGAGGCGCTCGCCATCGCGACCGGGGAGCGTCGAGTCGAGCAGACCGACGATCTCCTCCTCCGTCGCACCGTCGAACACGGGCGTCGCGACCTTGGTGCCCGGCTCCGCTTCGTAGGCGTCCTGGGGCAGGCGGGTCGCCCACTCCGGGGTGCCCTCGACCTTCCAGCCCTGCTTCGCGATCCACCCGAGGTGGGTCTCCAGGACCTGGCCGAAGTTCATGCGGCCGGGGATGCCGAGCGGGTTGAGCACGACGTCGACGGGGGTGCCGTCGGCGAGGAAGGGCATGTCCTCGACGGGGAGGATCTTCGCGATGACACCCTTGTTGCCGTGGCGGCCGGCGAGCTTGTCACCCTCGGTGATCTTGCGCTTCTGGGCGATGTAGACCACGACGCGACGGTTGACGCCCGAGCCGAGCTCGTCGTCGCCGTC
>Ga0182739_1001732_pt1 | contig 21839 bp, 21 predicted proteins | sample eDN5th30CBELigBY_FD_128873 | JGI IMG/M metagenome (GOLD analysis project Ga0182739, IMG submission 128873) | Enriched backyard soil microbial communities from Emeryville, California, USA - eDNA 5th pass 30_C BE-Lig BY (version 2) (version 2) | ecosystem: Environmental > Terrestrial > Soil >...
ATGGCCGACATCCGTCGGCGCTACGACGAGATCTTCGCCGCCTGCTCGCGCTCGCCCGGCGGCTTCGTGCACGAGCCCGATCGCCGCGGCTTCTACGAGGTGTCACGGGAGGAGCGGCTGGCGCTGTGGGACAAGCTCTACGACGAACCTGGCTTCGGCATCTGGCTCGCCAACTTCCGCGAGATCTTCATGGACGAGAAGGCCAACGCCGAGATCTCCGAGTATATCGCCGACCGCATCCGCCGCCGGGTCAAGGATCCGAAGATCGCCGAGAAGCTGATCCCGCGCGACCACGGCTTCGGCGTGCAGCGCGTGCCGATGGAGACGCGCTATTTCGAGGCCTACAACCAGCCGAACGTCCACCTCGTCGACATCAGCGAGACGCCGCTCGTGAGGGTCACCGAGACGGGCCTGCGCACCACCGAGCGCGACTACGAGTTCGACATCATCGTCTATGCGACCGGCTTTGACGCCATCACGGGCGCGTTCGACAGGATCGACATCAGGGGCGTGGGTGGCGAAGCGCTGGCCGACAAGTGGCGCACCACCATCTCGACCTATCTCGGCATGATGGTGCACGGTTTCCCGAACATGCTGATGCCGGCCGGTCCGCAAAGCGGCTCGGCCTCGACCAACTATCCACGTGGCATCGAGACCGGCGTCAATTGGTGCACCGACTTTCTCGAGCACGTCCGGGCCAAGGGCTACACCCGCTTCGAAGCGACGGAAGCAGCCGAGAAGCGCTGGACCGACCACGTCACCGGCATGTACGCCATGATGCTGATGCGCAAGGCCAAGTCGTGGTTCACGGGCTACAATTCCAATGTCCCGGGCCACGAGCAGGGCACCATTCGCTACCTCGTCTACAATGGTGGCGCGCCCAAGTACGTCGGCATCATCAACGCCACCGCGGCCCAGGGCTATCCGGATGTCGTGCTGGGGACCAGCGGCGTGTCTTCTCCAGCCCTTGCGGACCGCGAGCCTCTGGCTCGCTCATGACCAGGCGCATTCATAAGCGCGCATGAGCGAGCGAGACGCTCGCGGTCCGGAAGATCACGACCACCCGAGATCGCGCCTGATGCGGGCGGCGGTGTCCAGATGGCGTTCGTTGTCGCCGGCGAAGCGCAGCACGATGTGCGTCGCGCCGGCATCGGCGTAGCTCTTGATCCAGGCGGCGGCGCCGGCTTCCGTTCCGGCGAAGCAGCGCTCGCGGTTGCGGGTCACGGCCGCCGGCATGCCGTAATAGCGCACGAGATGGTCGTCCATCTTCGCGTTGGCGAGCGCGGGGTCGTCGTCGATCGCCAGGATCAGGTAGATCGCGGCGGTGATTGCCGACGGATCGCGGCCGCCCGCGCGCGCCGCCGACCGGACCTCTTCCAGGTATGCGGCATATTCCTCGGGCTTCGGCTGGCTGGGGAACCAGCCGTCATACAACCGGCCGGTGCGCGCACGGCCAGCGGGCAGGAAGCCGCCGTACCAGATCGGCGGGCCGCCGGGGCGGTGGGGTGTCGGGCCGACCGCGCCCTGCTTCACGGTCCACAACCCCGTCCACTCGACGGGCTCTCCGGCCCACAGCGCGCGGCACAGCTGCATCGCCTCGTTCATGCGGCCGACCCGCCTGTCGAACGGCACGCCGGTCGCTTCGAAGTCGCGCCGGATCGACGGCGTGTCCGCGGCAATGCCGATGCCCAGGATCAGCCGGCCCTCGCACAGACGATCGAGCGTCGCCGCCTGGTGCGCCAGCAGCACCGGGTTGCGCAGCGCCGGCAGCAGCACGGCGGTGCCGAGCTCGGCCTTCCTTGCGCGTCCGGCGATGGCGGCCAGCAGGGTGAGCGGTTCGTGGCGCGGCCGCGCGGTCAGCGAATCGCCGACCCAGATCGAATCGAAGCCCAGTTCCTCGGCCTTCTCGGCCAGCGCCAGCAGCGGACCGGTTTCGGGATGGCCTTCCATGACGCGCTCGCGCGTCGGCAGCAGGTATCCGAGCTTGGCCATGCGTTCAGGACCAGCCCAACTCGCGCTTGATGCGTGACGCGATGTCGAGATGCCGCTCGTGGTCGCCGGCGAAGCGCAGCATCAGGTGTGTGGCGCCGGCATCGGCGTAGCTCTTGAGCCATGCGGCCGCACCCTCGGCCGGTCCGGCATAGCTGCGCTGGCGGGCGCGCATGCCGGCGGCGGGCACGCCGTAGTAGTTGGCGAGATAGTCGTTGATCCTGTCGTCGGCGCGCTTCACGTCGTCGTCGATCGCCAGGGTGAGATACATCGCGCCGGTGATCTTGCCCGGGTCGCGGCCGGCCGCCTTCGCTGCCGCCCGCACTTCCGCGATCTGCGCCGGATATTCTTCCGGCGTCGGCAGGTTGGGGAACCAGCCATCGTAGAGCCGGCCGGTGCGTTCACGCCCGGCCGGCAGGCCGCCGCCGAACCAGATCGGCGGGCCGCCCGGCTTGTGCGGAGTCGGACCGACCGTGCCCTGCCTCACCGTCCAGAGCCTGTCCCAATCGACCGGCTTGCCGCTCCACAGCGCCTTGCACAGGCGCATCGCCTCGTTCATGCGCCCGACGCGCTTCTCGAACGGCACGCCCATCGCCTCGAACTCGCGCCGGATCGCCGGCATGTCGGCGGCGATGCCGATGCCCAGGATCAGGCGGCCTTCGGCGATGCGATCGACCGTCGCGACCTGATGGGCCAGCAGCACCGGGTTGCGCAGCGCGGGCAGCAGGACGGCCGTGCCCAGCTCCGCCCTGCGCGTGCGGGCGGCGACGGCGGCCAGCAGGGTCAGCGGATCGTGGCGCGGCCGCGCCGTCACCGAATCGCCGACCCAGATCGACTCGAAGCCCAGCGCCTCGGCCTTCTCGGCCAATGCCAGCAGCGGGCCGGTCTCGGGATGGCCTTCCATGACGCGCTCGCGCGTCGGCAGCAGATATCCAAGCTTGGGCATGGGCGCTCCTCTTTCGAGGCGAGCTTAGACGAACCTCATGAAGACTTCTTCGACTGCCTTCGTCTCATGACCGGGTGGGCTCGGTCCCCTGAAGCTCGGCGCGCACGGCAGCGGCGGAATGGGCAAACAGGCGCCGGGCCGCCGCCTCCGCCCGGTCGCCGTCGCCCGACAGGACGGCCTGCTCGATCAAGCGCCAGTCGGCGGCTGCTTCGCTTCGCCGTCCGGCGGTAAGGAAGCTGGTCGCCCGACCGCGGATCATGCGCCAACTGCTGATACCGGCGAGATGCTCGTAGAGCGCCGGCAGGCGACCGTTGCCGCTCGCCTCGATGAGCAGGATCTGCGCGGCAATCGAGCGCTCCGAGAACTGTTGGGCAGGAGTGGCCGGATTTCCGGCAAGGGTCTCCATCTCGTCGACCAGCCGGGCCAGGGCCTCGCGCGGTGCGGCCGGATCGAGCGCGCAGTTACGCGCGGCGATGCCCAGCAGCGCGGCCCGGATCTCGAACAGGTGGAAGACGTCATCTTTTGCCAAGCGGGCCACCCGGGCGCCGAAGCGGGGTACCTGCTCGACATAGCCGAGCTTGCTCAAGGCGATCAGCGCCTCGCGGACCGTCGCGCGGCTCACGGCATGCTGCTCGGCCAGCGCCAGCTCCTTCAGACGGTCTCCCGCTGCGAGTCGCCCCGACATGATGTCCTCGAGAATCCTCTCCGCGAGAAGCTCGGGCAGGGATTTGGCGGTTCTGCCCAGCGGCAGGCGAGGAGCAACGGCGTCGGTCACGGCGAACGACACTATCACATCGCGAGTTCACTGATTATTGTCAGACAATCGACAGTCTGACATAAAGCCCGCCAGGGAGGGATCATGAGCGACTTGACGATACGGCCACTTGGTTATGCCCTTGGCGCCGAAGTCACCGGCATAGACCTGCGCAAGCCGCTCGATGCGGCACTGCGTGCCGAGATCAACGAAATCTGGCTGCGGCATCTCGTGCTGGTCTTCCCCGGGCAGGATCTGTCGCCTGCCGAGCAGATCGCCTTCTCCCGTCAATTCGGCGAGCTCGACAGGCACGACTTCCAGCCGCGCTACACCCATCCGGACCATCGCGAGATCCTGCTGATCACCAACAGGCCGATCGACGGCAAGCCGTCGGACACCCGGAACACGGGCCGCAACTGGCACACCGATCTCACCTTCACGACGCGGCCCGCGAAGGGCGCGCTGCTGCTGTGCCGCGAGAGGCCGCCGGTCGGCGGCGATACGATGTTCGCCAACCTCTATCTCGCCTACGAGACGCTGACGCCCCGCATGCGCTCCTTCATCGACGACATGGAGGCGATCCACGACGTCTCGCTGGTCAAGGGCATCGAGCAGCGCGATCCGGAAAAGGTCGCCGAGCTCAAGCGCACCAACCCGCCGGTCGCCCATCCCCTCGTGCGGCTCCACCCCGAGACCGGCCGCAAGTCGCTGCTGCCCGGGCAGCGTGTCCGCGGGATCGTCGGGCTCTCGGAGGGGGAGAGCGCGGCGCTGCTCGGCTTCCTGAACGAGCACGCGCAGTCGCCCGAGTTCGTCTATCGCCATCGCTGGAACGTCCACGACCTGGTCATGTGGGACAACCGCTGCACGCAGCACGTGGCGTTGCCGGACTTCGATCAGTCGCAGCCGCGCCTCATGCTGCGCTGCTCGCTCCAGGGCGAGGTGACGGGCCGGCTGATCGAGCCGGCCAGGGCGCGTATCGACGATCGCGAGACATTGATGCAGCAACTCGCTGCGGTCGCCTGAGAAACGGGGGAGGAACGATGACGACGAGACGCGGCCTGACACGAGGCCTCCTGGCGGGCGCCGCCATGCTGGCGGGCGGGCGAGCCGCCCTGGCGACCGATTATCCCACGAAGCAGGTGAAGGTGATCGCGCCCTTTGCTCCGGGAGCGGCGACGGATACGTGCGCGCGGATCGTGGCGCAGGGGCTGGGCGAACGCTGGAACAAGCCGGTCGTCGTCGAGAACAAGATCGGCGCGTCCGGCACCATCGCCGCGGCGATGGTCGCGCAATCGCCGCCCGATGGACATACGCTGCTCCTGGGGACCATCGGCACCTGCGCCACCAACCCCCTGGTGATGGCACACGTGCCGTACGACACGCTGAACGACTTCACGCCGATCAGCCTGTTCGCCAAGGTCGCGATGCTGGTCGTGGTGCATCCCAGCCTGCCCTTCCGCTCGGTGGAGGAGCTGGTGGCCTATGCGCGGAAGAATCCCGGCCGTCTCAATTGCGGCAATGGCGGCATCGGTTCCTCGCCTCATCTGGCGTCGCTGCTGTTGGAGAGCCTGGCCAAGGTGAGGTTCGAGCAGGTCGCCTATTCGGGTGTCGCGCCGATGGTTCCCGACCTGCTGGCGAACCGCGTCAATATCTCGGTGGGAGACGCCAGCACCTTCCTGCCCCATGTCCGCAGCGGCGCGCTGCGCGCGCTCGCGGTGACGACCGCGACACGGTTCGACGGGCTGCCCGACGTGCCGACGGTCGCCGAGGCCGGGGTCGAGGGGTACGAAGCCTCGGCCTGGTATGGCGTGGTCGGTCCGGCCAAGATGCCGGCCGATATCGTCGGCAAGCTCAGCACCGACATCGCCGCCATCGCGCGGCAGCCCGAGGTCAAGCAGAAGCTGGCGCCGCTGGCGGCTGTCACCGTCGGCAGCACCGCGCCCGAATTCGCGGCCTTCATCCGGGCGGAGTACGCGCGCTGGTCGAAGCTGGTCAAGGAGAGCGGCATCAAGCCGGTCTGACGGACGGAGGGCGCGCGGCGCATCCCCAGTACGAGATGCACCACGTCAGCCGAATGCGGCGAAGGCTTCCTCGATCGCCTTCAACTGATTGCCGGCCGCCGAGGACGGCACCAGGATCGGCGTGTGCACGCCCGCCGCGCGCCAGGCGGCGACGCCCTCGCGCACCTTCGCCGCCGGACCGAACAGCGTGTTGTCGGCCAGCCACTTGTCGGTGAGGTACCTGGGTACGTCCTCGTTGCGACCGTCGGCCAGGGCCTTCTCGATCGCCTCCATCTCCTCGACGTAGCCGGCCTCCTTCCAGTAGTTGCGGTAGTTCGGCAGCGAGGCATAGCGGGTCAACGTGCGCCGGTTCACCTCCTTTGCCGCCGCAACGTCGTCGCTGATGCAGGTCGGTATCATGTTGCCGATGAAGAAGTCCGCGGCGTTGCGCTTGGCCGCGGGCAGCGCGGCCAGCGACTTGTCCATGTGGCTGCGGCAGACGTTGGCGAACACCACGCCCTCGGCGAGTTCGCCCGCCAGCGCCACCATCTTCTGGCGCAGCGCCGCGACGATGATCGGCGGCAGGGGACCGAAGCTGGTCTCTGCCCGGAACTTCTCGATGAAGGCGCGCGTGTCGGCGAGCGGCTTGCCGGGAGTCACGCCCATGCGCACGTAGGACGGGCCGTGGGCGATGCCGATCCCCAGGCTGAAGCGACCGCCCGACACTTCGTGCATCATGGCGGCGCTCTGGGTGAAATCGACCATGGTGCGCTGGTAGATCGGCACGATCGAGGTGGCGAAGCGGATCTTCCCGGTCTGCCACGACAGTGCCTCGCACATCGACATGTTGCCCGTCGGGCTCGGCACGTAGATGCCGGCGAAGCCACGCCGTTCGGCTTCCTGGCAGAGCTCGATGGTCCGGCGGCGCCGGCCGGGCATGGCGATGAGGCAGAGGGCGGGAAGCTGTTCGGGCATCGCGGCTGTTTCCTTCGGCATTCGGTTCGTGACGCCATCGTAGCGGTCCCGGGCGGCATGGCCAGACCCGCCGCAAACATGGTACCGAAGGACGGTCGTTCGCCGTCACCCCGGAGGGAACCATGGTCATCGTCCAGATCAACTATCGCCGCCCCGACATGCCGAAAGCCGAATGGGATGCCCGCTATTCCGACGAGACGGCCAGGCCTTTCCTCTCGGTCACCGGCCTGCAGTGGAAGATCTGGCTCGACGGCGAGGACGAGAAGCTGTCCGGCGGCATCTACTGCTTCGCCGATCGCGCGACCGCGCAGGCCTATGTCGACGGCCCGATCGTCGCGCGCATCAAGGCCAACACCGCGCTGTCCGACCTCCAGATCCGCATCTTCGACGTGCGCGCCCGCCAGAGCGAGATCACGCACGCGCCCGTGCCGGGGCTGGCCGCACGGATGGCCGCGGAATAAAGATCATCCTCATTGGACCGCGCGCATCCTGCGCGCTCATGAGCGTGAGCGCGCAGGATGCGCGCGGTCCAATGGGCATGACGTTCAGGATCGTCGGGGCCGCTTGCGCATCTCGGAACGTGCGACTATCCAAACGGCATGACAGTCAAGTTCGATGCCGTGATCATCGGCGCCGGCTTCGCCGGCATGTACATGCTCCATCGCCTGCGCGGGCTGGGCTTCAGCGCGCGCGTGATCGAGGCCGGCAAGGGCGTCGGCGGCACCTGGTACTGGAACCGCTATCCCGGCGCGCGCTGCGACGTCGAAAGCGTGCAGTATTCCTATCAGTTCTCTCCCGAGCTGGAGCAGGAATGGGAGTGGACGGAGCGTTACGCGACGCAGCCCGAGATCCTGAGATACGCCAACCACGTCGCCGACCGCTACGACCTGCGCCGCGACATCCAGTTCGGGACGCGGGTCACCAGGGCCGAGTTCGTGGAGACCGACAACGGCTGGGTCGTGGAGACCGACAAGGACGAGCGGATCGCGGCGCGCTTCGTCATCACGGCGATGGGCTGCCTCTCCTCGCCCAATACGCCGAAGATCCCCGGCCTGGCCGACTTCGCCGGCCCGACCTATCACACCGGCAACTGGCCGCATGAGGGCGTCGACTTCACCGGCAGGACCGTCGGCGTGATCGGTACCGGCTCGTCGGCGATCCAGTCGATCCCGATCATCGCGCAGCAGGCCAGGCACCTGACGGTGTTCCAGCGCACGGCCAACTACACGATCCCGGCGCACAACCGGCCGCTCGACCCGGACTACGTGCGCGACGTGAAGGCGACCTATCGCGAGATGCGCCGGCGCGCGAAGACCCTGCCGGCCGGCATCGATCTCAGGATCAACATGGTCTCGGCGATGGAGACGCCGGAGGAGGAGCGCCGCCGCCAGTACCAGGAGCGCTGGGACTACGGCGGGATCGGTTTCATGGCCTCGTTCAACGACCTGCTGCTGAACGACGAGTCGAACCGGACGGCGGCCGACTTCGTGCGCGGGAAGATCCGCGAGATCGTCAAGGATCCGAAGACGGCGGAGATCCTGTCGCCGACCAACATCATCGGCTGCAAGCGGCTGTGCGTCGACAGCGGCTATTGGGAGACGTTCAACCGGCCGAACGTGACGCTGGTCGATGTCCGCGACGAGCCGATCGAGCGCGTCACGCCGACCGGCGCGCGCGCCAGGGGACAGGAGTACGACTTCGATTGCCTGGTCCTGGCGACCGGCTTCGACGCCATGACCGGCGCGCTGCTCAAGGTCGACATCCGCGGTCGTGGCGGCGTCTCGCTCAGGGAGAAGTGGAGCGAAGGGCCGAAGACCTACCTCGGGCTGACGGTCGCCGGTTTCCCCAACCTGTTCACCATCACCGGACCGGGCAGCCCGTCGGTGCTGACCAACATGCTGCCGTCGATCGAGCAGCACGTGGACTGGATCGCCGACTGCATGGCGGCGCTGCGGACAAGGGGCGTGACGGTGATCGAGCCGGAGCCGGAGGCGCAGGAAGCCTGGAACGAGCACGTGGGTTCGGTCGCCGACATCACCCTGCGCTCGACCTGCAGCTCCTGGTATGTCGGCGCCAACATTCCCGGCAAGCCGCGGGTGTTCATGCCCTACATCGGCGGCCTGCCCGCCTATATCGAGCGCTGCGAGGCGGTGGTGGCGAACGGCTACGAAGGATTCGCTTTCGCCTGAAGCAAGGCGGCAGGAAGGTTTTCCAGGCTCGGCAAGCTCTGGAGCAACCGACGCACACGCTCCGGCGCGTCGACCGGCAGGTGCGGAAGGATGATGGGATCGCCCGACAGGATATCCGCTTCCACGGCGCGACGTACTTCCGCGGCGCGGCGGGCGCGCAGCGCATCGATGATCCGGCGGTGGGAATGGACCGCCGCCCCGCGGCGACGCTCCGATGCGTCGAACAGATGCTTGGTCGGATCGGCGAAGATGTAGCGGTGATAGGGGCCGGTGCGCAGCCAGATATTCTCTATCATGCCCTGCAGGGCCGGCAGCTCGGCCGCCTGGTAAAGGCGAAAATGGAAGGCGCGATTCTGAATTGTCGCCTGCCGGGCATCCTGCGCCCGCTTGGCGTCGTCGAGCCGGTGGTGAATCTCCTGCAGCTCGTCGGCCAGCGAGGCCCCCGACTGCTTGGCGCCGGCCTCCGCGGCAAGGCCCTCGAGCAGGATACGCACCACGCGCAACTCGAGGAACTCGGCCTGGGTCAGGATGGGCACGACGATGGTCCGCCCCGGCCCGACGCTCAGCACGCGCTCGGCGACAAGCTGCAGCAGGGCTTCGCGCACCGGCGTGACGCTGGCGTTGAGGCGCTGGGCCACGTCGCGGAAGGTCAGCCGCGCGCCAGGGGGAAGATCGCCCAGCACGATCGCGGAGCGAATCTCACGCAGCACCTGGGTGGCTAGGCTGACGTGCTCGACATGCTGCATGGCGGTGTGAATCGCAGGTTGCATCCAATGCCGCAAGGCGGGTCTGCGCCGGTTCTTCGATTGACAGAGCGGCACGCCGCTTTACGTTGTCATATGTTATAACAAGATCGTTCGGAGGAACCTGCATGGCACTCGCGATCACGCCGATCAACCCGGCCAATCCCGGCTTTGCCGGGGAAGTGTCGAATATCGACCTGAGGCAGCCCCTCGGCCGCGCGGACGCCGCGGCGATCGATGCGGGCATGAACAGGTACGGCGTGCTCGTGTTCCACGACCAGAACATCGACGATGCACAGCAGATCGCCTTCTCGACGGCACTGGGGCCGCTCGAGGTGAAGAAGCGCCCGGGCAACATCCGCAAGTCTTCGGAGAGCCGCCTCGGCGCCGGCATCGGCGATCTCTCCAATCTCGACAGGAACGGCAGGATCATCTCCGCCGAAGATCGCCAGTGGTTCTTCAAGCTGGGCGACCGGCTCTGGCATTCCGATAGCTCCTATGCGGAAATCCCCGCCAAGTATTCCTTGCTCTCGGCCCGCATCATCCCGTCGTGGGGCGGCCGCACCGAGTTCGCCGACATGCGCGCGGCCTACGATGCGCTCGACGCGCGGACCAGGGCCGAGGCCGAGGATCTGATCTGCGAGCACTCGCTGCTCCACTCGCGTGGCGCCATCGGCTTCAGCGAATTCACGCCCGAGGAGATCGAGAGCTTCCGGCCGGTGCGGCAGCGGCTTGTGCGCACGCATCCCGACACGGGGCGCAAGTCGCTATTCCTGTCGAGCCACGCCGGCGCGATCGTCGGCTGGACGATCCCGGAGGCACGTTCGTTCCTGCGCGACCTGACCGAGCATGCGACGCAGCGCGAGTTCGTCTACTCGCACGCCTGGCGGCAGTACGATCTGGTCATGTGGGATAACCGCACCACGATGCATCGTGCGCGCCGCTTCGATCGCACGGAGGTGCGCGACATGCGCCGCACGACCCTCGCGGGCAACGCGCCGACAGTGGAGCAGGCCGCCGCCTGAGCGGCCATTGTAGGAGGACATGATGTATCGTCGGAGCCTGCTTGCGGCAGCGTTGGCTGCTGCGCCTTGTGCCGTTGCGCGCGGCGACGACTATCCGTCGCGACCGGTGCGCCTCGTCGTCGGCTTTCCTCCGGGCGGGGGGACCGACCTCGTGGCGCGGCCGTTCGCCCAGGGCGCCCAAGGCGGTCTCGGCCAGTCCATCGTCGTCGACAATCGCGGGGGAGCCAATGGCGGCGTGGGCCTCGAAATCGTCGCCAAGAGCGCGCCGGACGGTTACACGCTCGGGCACGTGAACAGCAGTGTCGTCGTCACCAACCCGCTCCTCTATCATAACCTGCCGGTAAACGTGGAGCGCGACCTCGTGCCGATCTGCACGGTTGCAGACTCGGCGGTCGTCGTCGCGGTGCCGGCGGAGTTGCCGGCCAAGGATCTGCGGGAGCTGGTTGCGCTGGCGAAGAGCAAGCCGGGCGCCCTGCATTTCGGCTCCGGCGGGCTGGGCAGCGTCGACCACCTGAGCTTCGAGGTGGTGCGCAAGCAGACCGGCGTCGATTTCCTGCATGTGCCGTATCGCGGCGGCGGGCCGGCGCTGAGCGACATGCTGGGTGGTCGCGTCCAGCTCATGATCTCGAGCTACGGCATGTACAAGGGACAGGTCGATGCCGGCAAGGTCCGCATCGTCGCCATCCTGGGCCGCACCCGCCATCCGGCGCTGCCTGACGTGCCGACGGCGATCGAGCAGGGATGGCCCGATCTCGTCGTCACCTCGTGGCAAGGGGTGGTCGCGCCGGCCGGCACCAATGCGGCAATCCTCGACAAGGTGGAAGGCGCATACCGCCAGGCCGCCGCCGATCCTGAAACTCGAAAGCTGATGGAGGGCCTTGGCTACTTCCCGATCTTCCGTGGCCGGCAAGAGACAGTCCGGCTGTTGCGTGAAGACTCGGCGAGGTGGTCGGCCATCATCGGCGAATTGAACATCCGGCTCGACTAGACCGGGTCGACCTCGGAGGCGCGTTGCAGCGGAAGGCCTTCTAATACCCGATCGCCGCCCCGTCGCTCCTCGGGTCCGATCCGCCGACCCGCAGCCCGCTCGCCGGGTCGACGGTGATGCCGTGGGCGTGGCCCGCGGTCTCGTTCCAGTCGCCCCAGCGATTGACCAGATGGCCGCGCTGCTCGAGCGCATCGATCGTGCCGGGCGGGAAGCGCGCCTCCATGTGCAGCGTGTCGCGCGCCTCGAGCAGGCCGAAGCGGCCGGACAGGAAGCGCGGCGTCTCGAGCGCCTCCTGGATGTCGCGGCCGTGATCGATCATGGCGACGTAGGTCTGCAGGTGGATCTGCGGCTGGCCGTCGGCGCCCATGCAGCCGACCGCGGCCCAGAACTTCTCGTCGCGGAAGGCGAGGGAGGCGATCAGGGTGTGCAGCGGCGTCTTGCCCGGCTCGACCTTGTTCGGGCTCTTCGGGTCGAGCGAGAAGTAGGCCGAGCGGTTCTGCAGCACCACCCCGGTGCGGCCGGCAACGACCGCCGCGCCGAAGATGCCGTAAAGCGAATGGATCAGCGAGACCGCGTTGCCTTCCCTGTCGACGGCGGCAATGTAGACCGTGTCGCCGGACAGGCTGCCGTAGGACGGGACCTTGTCCCACGGCAGCGCCCGCACCGGGTCCATGAGGGCGCGGCGCTCGTCGGCGTAGGATTTGGAGATCAGGCGTTCGATCGGCACGTCGCCGAAGCGAGGGTCGCCGATGTGATGGTCGCGGTCGTGGTAGGCGAGCTGCTTGGCCTGCACCATGAGATGGACGTAATCGGGTCCGAGGAACGTCTTGCGGCGCAGGTCGAGCGGCTCGAGCAGGTTCAGCATCTCGAGCACAGCGAAGCCCTGGGTCGGCGGCGGCGTCTCGTAGATCGTCACGCCGCGATAGGTGCCGACGATCGGCTCGCCCCAGCGCGCCTGTTGCGCCCGGAGGTCGTCAGCGGCGAAGAAGCCGTCGTTGGCCTGCGACCAGCGCACCAGCTCCTTCGCCACCTCGCCGTCGTAGAAACCGTACCAGCCGTCGCTCGCGATCGCCTCGAGCGTGCGCGCGAGGTCCGGGTTCTTCAGCACCGGGCCGTGCGGCAGCAGGATCGCCGCTGCTTCCGGACTCTGCTCCAGCTCGGAGCGAGCGACGTTGCGCCAGTGGGCGAGCCGCGCCGTCACGGGAAAACCGTCGCGCGCATAGCCGATCGCACTGTCGAGGCAGCGCTTCAGCGGCAGGCGCCCGTAGGCTGCGTGCGCCTCGGTCCAGCTCGCGACGGCGCCGGGCACGGTGAGCGTTCCCGGCAGGACGCCGCGATAGGGCACCTCGGCCAGGCCCCGCTTTGCGAAGGCATCGATCGTGCCGCCGGACGTGGCGCGGCCGCCGCCGTCGATGTAGCGCACCTGCCCGGTCTTCGCGTCATGGATCAGCCAGAAGGCGTCGCCACCGATACCGGTCATGTGCGGATAGAGAACCGACAGGGCGGCGCTCGTCGCCAGCGCGGCGTCGACCGCCGAGCCGCCGGCGCGCAGCACGTCGACGCCGGCGGCACTGGCCAGCGAATGTGGGGAGGTCACCATGCCGTTCGGCGCGAGCGTGGCCGGACGGCCCGTACTTATCTCTGTCATGAGAAGTTCTTAAGTCGTTTTTCACGTGGTTGACAGGCCGCGGGCACCAGCCTAACGCTTAACTGACAAGTTAACCATTGGATGGCTGCCCATGCCGGCTTCCCTCATCGCGAAACGCTCGTTCGCAGCACGGGCATGCACCGGCCGGCAAGGCCCACAAAGTCGCCGGATTCCCCTTCGACCCTCATGTCGCGTCTCATGCGTCGAAGGGTTTCGACGCCGGTTTGCAGGATCTCGACGGGCTCGCAGGGAGATGACATGAACCGATCGATCGCCCTCCTCGCTCTCGCGCTGGCCGCCCTGGCGGGCAGTGCCGCCGCGCAGTCCTCCGACCTGCCGCCCGGCGTGTTCATGGGCGGAAAGACGCTCTCCGACGCGCAGGCCGGCACCTACACGATCGATCCCGATCATTGCGCGGTCCTCGCGCGCGTCTCGCACATCGGCTACTCGTGGAGTGTCTTCCGCTTCAACCAGGCGAGCGGCAAGCTCACCTTCGATCCTGCGGCGCCCGAGAAGTCGACCCTGTCGGTGGCGGTGAGAACCGAATCGATCACGTCGAACGTCAAGGACTTCGCCTACGAGCTGGCGGGCGACCAGTACCTCAAGGCGGCAAAATTCCCCGAAGCGACCTTCGTGTCGACGGCGTTCCGTCGCAGCGACGAGATGCATGGCAAGGTCGACGGCCAGTTCACGCTGATGGGCATCACCAAGCCGGCGACCTTCGATGTCGAGCTGGTCGGCGCCGGCAAGGGGTGGGCCGACAAGCCGCGGATCGGCGTGCATGCCGTCACCTTCATCAAGCCGCAGGATTTCGGCTTCCCCACGCTGTTCGGCAACGCGATCGAGATCGTCGTCGACGTCGAGTTCGAGCGCGCGCCATGACCGTCGCGCTGCAGCCCGCCACGCACGAGCTCGAGCTGACGCGCGAGCTCGGCGCCCGTCGCGAACGCGTCTTTGCCGCCTGGATCGATCCCGAGCAGGCCGTCCGCTGGTGGATGCCGCAGGAGTGGACCCTGGTCTCGTGCCGGATGGATGTCCGTCCGGGCGGCGGCTGGCATCGGCGCATGCGCGGGCGCGACGGCAGCGTGATCTCGAAGTGGGGCGAGTATCGCGAGATCGTGTCGCCCGAGCGTCTGGTCTTCACCTACAACACCGAGTTCGCCGACGGCACGGTCGAGGCGGAAACGCTGGTGACCGTGACCTTCGAGGACCTCGGTGCGCGCACGCGGCTCACGCTTCGCCACGAGGCGTTCCCGTCGGAGGCGGCGAGCGTCAGCCATGGCGGCGGCTGGACCGGCGCGCTGGAGCGGCTCGTTCAGTTCACATCGACGGCGTGAGTTCGTGGCGCTCGCCATGCCGGGCCGCGCCGGCATCCTGATGACTTGGCGGATGATGGATTTGCCGGTGCCGCCACGGGCGTTCCGCGACTTCTGGGCGTCGGGGCCTTCGACGACTGAGCCTTCCAGCAAGAGGAGAGAGACGATGAACGTGCAGCCCTATCTGTATTTCGGCGGCAGGTCGGAAGAAGCGATCGAGTTCTACAAGGGTGCGCTCGGCGCCAAGGTCGAGATGCTGATGCACTTCAAGGACATGCCGGGCGACAAGTCGATGATCCCGCCGGGGGGCGACGGCAAGGTGATGCATGCCTGCATCAAGATCGGCGACTCGCCGATCTTCCTGTCCGACGGCAATTGCGACGGCAAGCCTGCGTTCTCGGGCGTTACCCTGACCATCAATGCCACGAGCGACGCCGAGGCCGACAAGCTCTTCACCGCACTGGGGCAGGGTGGGCAGGTGCAGATGCCGATCGCCGAAACCTTCTTCGCCAGCCGCTTCGGCATGGTTGCCGACAGGTTCGGCGTGTCGTGGATGGTGATCAACTCCAAGCCGATGGGCTGAGGAGCGCGTTCCTTCCGTTTTCCTCCCGCGCAAAGCCGGCGAGGTGCCTCGCAGGGGTGGAGGGGTCATGGGCCGCATCGGCGATGCTGCCTCCGACCCCTCCATCGCGGATGACCGCGCCACCTCCCCGCGCTTTGCGCAGGGAGGAACGGACGGGCGTTCTACGCCTTGTCGACGTTGGCGCTGCGCAGCGGCACGCCGAATTCGCGGCGGCAGACCTCGGCCAGGACCTCGACCCCTTTCCTGATGGTTTCGGGGGCCGGGTTGGCGAAGCAGAGCCGCAGGCGGCTGCGGGCATATTCCTTGTCGGTCGACCATTCGGGACCGGGATTGAGCGATACGCCCGCGGCCAGCGCCGCCTGGCCGAGCTTCACGGTGTCGACGTTGTCGGGCAGCTTGATCCACAGATAGATGCCGCCGGGCGGGTCGCCGAACTCGGCCGCGGTACCGAATTGTTCCGCCAGCGCTTCGCGCAGGACCTGCAGCTTGTGGCTCAGCGCCTTGTTGAGCTTCGGCACGTGATTGGCGAAGTGCCTGGTGCAGAATTCCGCCAGCACCATCTGCTCGAGCGCGCCCGAGCCTGCATCCTGCTTCAGCCCCAGGATGCGGGCGAGGATCTCCCACTTGGCGACGATGTAGCCGACCCGCAGCGCCGGGGCGATCGACTTGGAGAAGGAGCCGACGAAGATCACGCCGTCGCCGCCGGCCAGCGAATGGATCGAGCGCGGACGGTCGCCGTTCCAGATCAGGTCGGAGTAGCATTCGTCCTCGAAGATCATCACGCCGTATTCGCGCGCGATGGCGATCAGCTCCTTGCGCCGCGCCTCCGGCATGATCGAGCCGGTCGGATTCTGCACGGTCGGGATGGTGTAGATGTATTTCGGCTTGACGCCCTTGGCCCTGAGCTCCTCGAGCGTGGCCTTCAGCGCATCCATGCGCATGCCGTCGTCGTCGAGCGGGATGCCGACGATGTTGACGCCGAACTTGGCCAGCCGGGTCAGCGCGCCGCCGTAGGTTTCCTTCTCGACCAGCACCGTGTCGCCCTTGCCGAGCAGCAGCGTGTTGACGAGATCGAGACCCTGCAGCGAACCCGACGTGACCAGTATCTCGTCTGCCGAGCACTCGATGCCGGCGTGGCTCCTGAGCTTGCCCGACAGGAATTCGCGCAGCGGCCGATAGCCCAGAGGGCCGCTGTTCAGCCCGTAGGTCGCCAGCGTCGGCCCCTCGCGGCGCAGTACGTCGGTCGCGGCTTCGATCAGCGCGTCGACCGGCAAGTTCTCTGCGTCGTTGTGGCCGCCGACGAAATTGTACTTCGGGAAGCCGTTCCATTTGGCGACGGGCGCGGGTGTGCCCGGCGCGAGCAGGGGTGCGACATCGAACGGTGCGGTCATGAACGTTTCCCTCGGGCGTTTATCGTGATTCTGCCAATTGCTGGGCCAAGACCGCCCGGGACGCAACAGGTTTGGGCCGCTCAGGCCACCGCGCGAAACGATTTTGCGCTCGCAAGGTCCCACGGCCGCCGCCAGCGCGGATTGTCTGTGCCGTCCAGGAGCTCCCGCTCGCCCAGCGCCGGATAGAGGTCGGCGAAGGTCGCGACCTCGCTGGGCGACAGCCGGTGGGAAATATGCGTCAGGTGGAATTCGTTGGGATGGTCGAGACCGGCCGCGGCGGTCAGTTCCGACAGCGCATGGATCGTCGCCTTGTGGAAGTTCGCCACCCTGTGGAGCTTGTCCTCGACCACCAGCGCCTTCTGGCGGTGCCGGTCCTGGGTCGCCACGCCGGTCGGGCATTTGTCCGTGTGGCAGGCCTGCGACTGGATGCAGCCGACCGCGAACATGAAGCCGCGGGCGGCGTTGCACCAGTCGGCGCCGAGCGCCATGGCGCGCGCGATGTCGAAGCCCGAGATGATCTTGCCCGAGGCGCCGAGCTTGATGCGCTGGCGGACGCCGATGCCGACCAGTGCGTTGTGCACGAAGGACAGCCCCTCGCGCATCGGCTTGCCGAGATGGTCGATGAACTCCAGCGGAGCGGCGCCGGTGCCGCCTTCCTTGCCGTCGACCACGATGAAGTCGGGATAGATCCCCGTCTCGAGCATGGCCTTGCAGATCGCCAGGAACTCCCATTCGTGGCCGACGCAGAGCTTGAAGCCGGCCGGCTTGCCGCCCGACAGCCGGCGCATCTCGGCGATGAACTGCATCATCTCGATCGGCGTCGAGAAAGCGGAGTGGCGCGAGGGCGAGATGCAGTCCTGGCCGGTCGGCACGCCGCGGGTCAGCGAGATCTCGACGCTGACCTTGGGCGCGGGCAGCACGCCGCCATGGCCGGGCTTGGCGCCCTGGCTCATCTTCAGCTCGACCATCTTGATCTGCTCGCTGGCGGCCGCGGCCGCGAACTTCTCGGCCGAGAAAGTGCCGTCCGGATTGCGGCAGCCGAAGTAGCCCGAGCCGATCTCCCAGATGATGTCGCCGCCGCCCTCGCGATGATAGGGGCTGTAGCCGCCTTCGCCGGTGTCGTGCGCGAAGCCGCCGAGCTTCGCGCCGCCGTTCAGCGCACGGATGGCATTGGCCGAGAGCGACCCGAAGCTCATTGCGGAGATGTTGAACACCGAGGCCGAGTAGGGCCTGGTGCAGTCCGGCCCGCCGATGGTGATGCGGAACGGCTCCTTGTTGGGCGCCACCGGGGACATCGAATGGTTGATCCATTCGAAGCCCGGCTCATAGACGTTGTAGTTGGTGCCGAACGGGCGCACGTCGAGCGCGTTCTTGGCCCGCTGGTAGACGATGGCGCGCTTGTCGCGGCTGAACGGCAGGCCGTTCTTCTCGTCCTCGAAGAAATACTGCCGCATCTCCGGGCGGATCGATTCGAGGATGAAGCGCAAATGGGCGGCGATCGGATAGTTGCGCAGCACCGCGCTCGGCTTTTGCCAGACGTCATGCAGGCCGACGGCGAGGAAGAAGACCGCGATGCCGAAGCCGATCCACAGCCAGATGAGATCGGGATGAAACGCGAGCGCTACCGCGAAGGCCGCGCTCAACACGATCGCCATGACCAGCGGCAGGAACCGGATCTCGAACATCAGGAACAGTCTCGACATTTTTCTCCCCCGGAGGACGTCACTTCGGTCTCGGGTCGGCCAGCCCCGAATCGGGCTTGGGCAGCCGGCCGTGCCGCATCAGCTTGACCGCCGCCACCAATGCACGGGCGGCGTTGCGTGTCTCCTCCTGAAACGCGCGGTCGCCGTCGAGTGCCTGATGGCTTTCGGCATACGGTTCGTAATAGCCGACGTAGCGGTCGATCTGCGCGGCGTGGCCCGCGCCGATCAGGCCCATGTCACCGAGCCAGTCCGACAGCGAGCGGCGCAGGGTCTCCGCTCCGGCAGAATCGCCGTGCACGACAACCGAGAAGACCCGGCCGGCGAGATGGCGCGGGAAATCCCAGCCCTTCATCTCGATCTCCTTGGCCTTCTGCGGGTCCTTCCCGGATGTCGAGCTCGGATCGGGGTTGCCGCCGTCGGCGCAGACCAGCCGGTCGATCATTGCCTTCAGCACCGTCGGTGCCTGATACCAGTGGACCGGCGTCACGATCATGATTCCGTGCGCCGCGGCCCACATCGGATAGATCTCGCCCATCCAGTCGCCGACCTGCCCCAGCGAATGGTTCGGATAGCAGGAGCACGGCCAGTGGCAGAGCGGCATCGCCGTCGACACGCAACCCTTGCAGGGATGGATATGGCGGCCGAACTCGGAGGTCAGCCGGTTGAGGTCAAGCCGTTCGACCTCGAAGTCGGGCTCCCGCCTGATCACCTCTTCGGCGATCTCCATCAGCCGGAAGCTCTTGGACATCTCGCCGGGACAGGTCTGGTCGCTGCGCGGCGAACCGTTGATCAGCAGGATGCGCGGGCTCGACGTCGGCAGCTTCTGCCGCCGTTCGGCCTCCCGAAGCGCGTCGCGGTGCGCCACCCATTCGATCGAAAGCTCGTACGCCGGATCGGCATGGCCGGGGCCGGCAGGCCGTGTGTAAGGGGACTTGCGGCTGTGGTCGTAGCCGTCCCAGGCGGCGTCGATGATCCTGTCGATCTCGGCCTGCAGCGGCTCGAATGCCGGATCCTGGAATCGCTGCTTCAGTCGTTCGGCGAATTGCGCCTTGTCGAGCTGGACGCTCGGCATGCCCTTGCGGACCGTTGTTCTTGCCATACGACCTCCCTGGCCAAGGGAGGATAACGCCTAGGCCCGGCGCGGGCTCCGCGAAATCGCCTGCAGGGCCTTGAGGTGCGCCGCCGTCGCCGACAGCGCCTTGCGCTCGATCGCACGGTAATGGCGGATCAGCTCCTGCCCCCGCGGCGTCAGCATCGCGCCGCCGCCGGCGCGCCCCCCGGTCTGGGCGGTGACCAGCGGCTCCTCGAACGTGCGGTTGATCTCGGACACCAGCTCCCAGGCGCGCTTGTAGGACATGTTCATCGCGCGGCCTGCCGCGGAGATCGAGCCTTCGCTCTCGATCTGCTCGAGCAGGGCAACCTTGCCGGGGCCGAGCCGGCCCTCGTCGTCGAAGTCGATGCGGATGCTGAGATGGGGCACCGTCTGCTCCTAGCTACGCTCGAAAGAAACACTCTTGATCACGGCGAACACCGGCCGCCCGGGCGCGAGCGCCAGCCGTCGTACGGATTTGGCGGTGAGGCGGGCCATCAGGGTGGCGCCGTTGCAGTCCAGCCGGACATCGGCCTGCGCTCCGCCTTCGGAAATCATGGACACCTTGCCGGCCAGCACGTTCAGTGCGCTGATCTCCTGCGGCGGCTGGAGCGACAGCATCACGTCGCGAGACCGTATGTACGCGCGCACGGTCGATCCGACAACGGCCGCCAGCTTCGGCACCTGCAGTTCGCCGGCTGCCGAGGCGAGCGTCGTGAGCTGGAATTCCTCGTCATGGCACGCCACGACCGCCTCCAGCGCGCTGCCGCCGTCGCTCGCGTCGGCGAGCGGCAGGATGTCGAGCACCGGCCCGACCGCCGTGACCTTGCCCTCGCTCAGGATGACGACCGTGGTCGCAAGCCGCGCCACCTCGGCGACGGAATGGCTGACATAGAGGATCGGCACGCCCGCCACGTCGCGCAGCCGCTCGATATAGGGAAGGATCTCGGCCCGCCGCGCTTCGTCGAGCGAGGCGAGCGGCTCGTCCATCAGCAGCAGCCGCGGATGGGCAAGCAGGGCGCGGCCGATGGCGACCCGTTGCCTCTCGCCGCCCGACAGCGAGTCGGGCCTGCGCTCGGTCAGGGCGGCGATGCCCAGCAGGTCGACGATCGCGCCGAAATCGCCCGCGGCGCCGTCTTCGCCGCGCGAAAACCAGCGTCCATAGAGCAGGTTCTGGCGGACGCTCAGGTGAGGGAAGAGGCGACTGTCCTGGAAGACATAGCCGATGCGGCGGCGGTGCCTGGGAATGTATACGCCGCGTGCGGTATCGACCAGCGTCTGCCCCTCGACGACGACCTTCCCGCGCTGCGGCCTGATCAGGCCGGCCACGATATCGACCAGGCTGGACTTGCCCGAGCCCGAACGGCCGAACAGTGCCGTCACGCCCGGCTGCGACGTGAAACGGGCGGCGAGCCGGAAGGCGCCGCGCGCGTGCTCGATGTCGATGTCGAGGCTCATGCCGCCACGTGCCGGGCGCCGATGCGGCGGGCCAGCAACTCGGAGCCGAGCAGGGCGGCCATCGAGATTGCGATCGACACCGCGGTCAGGCGCAGGGCGCCGGCATCGCCGCCGGGAACCTGGGTGAAGGTGTAGATCGCCGAGGGCAGGGTCTGGGTCTCGCCCGGAATGTTCGACACGAAGGTGATCGTCGCTCCGAATTCGCCCATCGATTTGGCAAAGGACAGGATCGCGCCGGCGATGATGCCGGGCAGGCAGAGCGGCAGGGTGATGGTGACGAAAACCCATGGCGGATTGGCGCCCAGCGTGCCGGCCGCTGCTTCCAGGCGTGTATCGACGGCCTCGATCGAGAGCCGGATCGCGCGCACCATCAGCGGAAAGCCCATGACCGCGCAGGCGAGTGCCGCGCCGGTCCAGCGGAAGGCGAAGACGATGCCGAACGCCTGGTCGAGGAAGGCGCCGATCGGTCCGTGCCTGCCGAACAGGATCAGCAGCAGGAAGCCGGTCACCACCGGCGGCATGATCAGCGGCAGGTGGACGGCGGTGTCGAGCAGCCCCTTGCCCCAGAAGCGCCGGCGCGCCAGCAGCCATGCGATGGCAATGCCGGGCGGCAGGCTCGCCGCCGTCGCGGTGACGGCGACCAGCAGGCTGAGCCGGACCGCCGTCCATTCTTCTTCCGACATGCTTTGGCGTTACTTGACGAGGACGGTGAAGCCCTGCTTCTCGAACGCGGGTCGCGCCTTGGCGCTCTTCAGATAGTCGAGGAACGGCCTTGCGTCGGCCGACTTGGCGTCCTTTGTCACGGCCGCCGGATAGATGATCGGCGGATGGGAATCGGCCGGGAAGGTGGCGACGATCCTGACGTTGGGATCGGCCGCGGCATCGGTCGAGTAGACGATGCCGAGGGGCGCCTCGCCTCGCGAGACGAGCAGCAGCGCCGCGCGCACGTTCTCGGCCTGGGCGATCTTGTCCTTCACGCCGTCCCACGCGCCGAGCTTCTCGAGCGCCGCCTTGCCGTACTTACCGGCGGGCACGGCATCG
>Ga0182739_1001733_pt1 | contig 21774 bp, 17 predicted proteins | sample eDN5th30CBELigBY_FD_128873 | JGI IMG/M metagenome (GOLD analysis project Ga0182739, IMG submission 128873) | Enriched backyard soil microbial communities from Emeryville, California, USA - eDNA 5th pass 30_C BE-Lig BY (version 2) (version 2) | ecosystem: Environmental > Terrestrial > Soil >...
CGAGATGATTCCGGTGGTGAAAAAGCTGGTGGACGATGGCGTCACCGTGCTGATGATCGAACACGTGATGCGCGCGGTGATGAGCCTGGCCGAGCACGTGTGGGTGCTGGCGCAGGGGCGCCTGATCGCCTCGGGCACGCCCGGCGAAGTCACGCGCGATCCCAAGGTGATCGAGGCCTATCTGGGCCACGGCGCGGCGGCTCGGCTGGCCGCGCAGGGAGCGCCGGCATGAGCGCGCTGCTGGAAGTCAAAGGACTGCGTGCCGGCTACGGACGTATGGAAGTGCTGCGCGGCGTGGACCTGGAGGTGGGCGCGGGCGAGATCGTGGTGCTGCTGGGCAGCAACGGCGCGGGCAAATCCACCCTGAACAACACCGTATGTGGACTGTGCCGGCCGTGGGGCGGCGCCGTGCGCTTCGAGGGCCAGGACCTGACCGGCCGCCACTACCGCCAGGTGGTGCAGGCCGGCCTCATCCAGGTGCCCGAAGGGCGCCGCATCTTCCCCAACCTGAGCGTGCGCGAGAACCTGGAACTGGGGTCGTTCACCCGGGCGCGCGAGCGCCGGGCGCAGAACCTGGACAAGGTGCTGGACATCTTTCCGCGGCTGCGCGAACGCCTGGAACAACTGGCCGGCACCATGTCGGGCGGCGAACAGCAGATGCTGGCCATCGGCCGCGGCCTCATGGCCGAGCCGCGCCTGTTGATCCTGGACGAGCCCTCGCTCGGCCTGTCGCCGCTGATGGTCGAGGAACTGTTCAGCCTCATCAAGCGGCTGCACGGCGACGGCCTGGCCATCCTGCTGGTCGAGCAGAACGTGGGCCAGTCGCTGGAAACCGGACAGCGCGCCTATGTGCTGGAGAACGGCGCCGTGCGCTACAGCGGCGCCTGTTCCGACCTCTTGGCCAGCGACGACGTGCGCCGCGCCTATCTGGGGATGTGATCATGGCCCAGCCTCAAACCCTGGCCCAGAAGCTGATCGCCGCCGCCTGCGGGCGCGAGGCGGTGGCCGAGGGCGAAATCGTGACCTGCGCGGTGGACCTGGCGATGTTCCACGATTCCAGCGGTCCGCGCCGGCTGCAGCCCATGCTGCAGGAGCTGGGCGCCACGCTGTGGGATCCGGCCAAGGTCGTGCTGGTCATCGACCACTACGTGCCGGAGTCCGACGACGAATCGCGCCGCATCGTGCGCATCGCGCGCGACTGGGCCGCGGAAAAGCAGTTGCCCAACGTGTACGACTCCGTCGGCATCTGCCATGTGGTGGTGCCGCAGCACGGCCACATCCGGCCCGGCATGTTCTGCGTGGGCGGCGATTCGCATTCGCCCACGGGCGGGGCATTCGGCGCCTACATGTTCGGCATCGGCAGCACCGAGATGCTGGGTGTGGCGGTCACCGGCCAGATCTGGGTCAAGGTGCCCAAGACGCTGATGATGGATTGGCGCGGCCGCCTGGCCGACGGCGTCACGGCCAAGGACATGATGCTGCACATGATCGGCCGCTACGGCATGAATGGCGGACGCTACCAGGCCGTGGAGTTCTGCGGCGAAGCCGTGCGCGCGCTGTCCATGCAGGAGCGCATGACGCTGTCGAACATGAGCGCGGAGCTGGGCTCGCAGGTGGGCCTGATCGCCCCGGACGAGACCACCGCCGCCTATCTGCGGGCGGCGGGCGTCACGGCGGAACTGGACCTGGCGCGCTGGCAGGGCGACGCGGACGCCGACGCCGAGTGGCACGACTTCGACGCGGCCGCGCTGGCGCCGCAGGTCGCCGCGCCGCACAGCCCCGCCAACGCGCGCGCCGTGGACGAATACCCCGACGTGCCGCTGCAGGTGGCCTACATCGGCGCCTGCACGGGCGCCAAGCTGGAGGACCTGCGGGCCGCGGCCAGCGTGCTGCGCGGCCGCCGCCTGGCCGACGGCATGCAGTTGATGGTGGCGCCGGCCAGCCGGCAGGACCAGGAACAGGCGGACCGCGAAGGCGTCATGCAGGTGCTGCGCGACGCCGGCGCGCAGGTGCTGGCCACGTCGTGCGGCGCCTGTGCGGGCTACGGCGGCTCCATCCCGGATGGCGCCAGCGTCATCTCCACCACGGCCCGCAATTTCAAGGGGCGCATGGGCTCGGAGACGGCCCAGGTCTACCTGGCGTCGCCCTACACGGTCGCGGCCTCGGCCGTGGCCGGCCGCGTCGCCGACCCCCGGGAGTTCCTGGCATGAACGATCAGACCACGACGCACCGCGTCTGGCGCGTGGGCGCGGACATCGACACCGATGCGCTGGCGCCCGGCGCCTACATGAAATTCGGCATCGACGAGATCGCCCGCCATTGCCTGCAGCGCGTGCGGCCCGAATTCGCCAGCCAGGTCCAGCCCGGCGACGTGCTGGTGGCGGGCCCCAACTTCGGCATCGGCTCGTCGCGCGAACAGGCCGCCGCGGCGCTGGTGCGGCTGGGCGTGGCCGCGGTGATCGCCCCGTCCTTCAACGGCCTGTATTTCCGCAATGCCTTCAACGTGGGCCTGCTGCTCCTGACCTGCGAACAGGCCGGGACGCTGGCCGAAGGCGAGCGCGTCACGCTGGACCCCGTCGCCGGCCGCATCGGCCGGCCGGGCGGCGCGCCGGATGCATTGCACTGCGAGACCGTGCCCGGCTTCCTCCTTGACATGGTGCAGGCCGGCGGACTGCTGAATCTGCTGAAACAGCGTCAAACCTCTTAGGAATCACATCATGCTCGACCCCGTCACCCTGGCGGTCCTGAAGGGCCGCCTGGAACAGATCGCCGACGAAATGGACGCGACGCTGTACCGCAGCGCATTCAATCCCATCATTGCCGAGGCCCACGACGCCTGCCACGGCATGTACGACGCCGCCACCGGCGCCACGCTGATCCAGGGCAAGTCGGGCCTGCCCGTCTTCGTGGGCGCGATGGCGTTCGCGGTGAAGGCCGCGGCCAAGGCCGCGTCCGAGCGCGGCGGCATGGTGGACGGCGACGTGTGGCTCTTTAACGATCCGTACGAAGGCGGCACGCACGCCAACGACTTCAAGCTGGTCAAGCCGGTGTTTCGCGGCGGCAGCCTGTTCTGCTTCCTGGCGTCGGCGGCGCACTGGCACGACGTGGGCGGCGCGGTGCCCGGCAACTACAACCCGGCCGCCACGGAATGCTGGCAGGAAGCGGTGCAGATCCCGCCGGTGCGCATCGTGCGCGCGGGCGTCCTGGACCAGGACGTGCTGGCCATCCTGAAGGCCAACACGCGCCTGCCCGACAGCCTGTGGGGCGACCTGAACGGCCAGCTCGCGGCGCTGGAACTGGGCGCACGCCGGTTGGACGGGCTGCTGGACGAATACGGCGACGCCACGGTGCTGGAATCCCTGGACACGCTGCGCGAGCGGGCGCGCCGCCTGATGCGCGACCATATCGCCAGTCTGCCGGACGGCGAATACGTCTTTGAGGACATGCTGGACAACGACGGCGTGCGCGACGCGCCGCTGCGCATCGCGCTCAAGCTGTCCATTGCCGGCGACCGCCTGTCGCTGGACTTCACCGGCACGTCGCCCGCCTGCGCCGGCCCGGTCAATATCTCGCGCGCCACCGCCATCGCGGCCTGCTACGTGGCGCTGAAACACCTGTTCCCGGACGTGCCGGCCAATGCCGGGGTGCTGGACGCGGTGGACGTGGTCCTGCCCGACGGCCTGGTGATCTCGGCCGACCGGCCGCGCCCGGTGGGCGGCTATACCGAGACCATCCTGCGCATGATCGACGTGATCTTCTGCGCCATGGCCCAGGCCGCGCCGGAACGCGCCATGGCCCAGGCCTACGGCACCATCAACGCGCTGTCCATCGCCGGCTACCGCAGCGATGCCGCCCGCAAGGGCCAGCGCTGGGTGATGTTCAGCTTCTTCGGCGGCGGCCACGGCGGGCATTCGGACGGCGACGGGCTGAGCCACGGCAACGCGCCCATCTCCACCGCCACCATCCCGCCGCTGGAAATCCTGGAGGCGGCCTATCCGGTGCGCTTCACGCAATGGGCGCTGCGCCCGGATTCGGCCGGCGACGGCACGCACCGCGGCGGCCTGGGCGCCATCTATGAAATCGAATTGCTGGAAGACAGCGCCGAGGCCTTTATCTTCGGCGAACGCGGCCGCAGCGCGCCCAAGGGCATCGCGGGCGGCGGCCAGGCCGCGCTGAATGTCTTCCGTTACCAGCAGGACGGCCAGTGGCTGTCCCCGCCCATGAGCTCCAAGATGCTGGGCATCCGGCTGCAACGCGGCGACCGCGTGCGCCTGGAAACGCCGGGCGGAGGCGGCTACGGCGAGCCCGCGCGGCGCGATCCGGCGGCCCGCGAGCACGACCGCAAGATGGGCTATGTCAGCGATATTCAGAAGGAGCAGTCGGCATGAGCGCGGCGCAAGGATTGGTGGTGGGGGTGGACGTGGGCGGCACGTTCACGGATCTTTTCGTGCTGGACGAGGCGGGCGGCAGCGCGCGCGTCGTCAAGGTGCCGTCGACCCGCGGCGAGGAAGCGCGCGGCTTCATGAACGGCATCGCCCGGGTGGCCGACGGCGCGGGCGACATCGCGACCATCGTGCACGGCACCACGGTGGGCACCAATGCGCTCCTGGAGCGCAAGGTGGCGCGCACCGGCATCATCACGACGGAAGGTTTCCGCGACGTGCTGGAAATGCGCCGGCGCGACCGGCCCCAGACCTGGGGCCTGCGCGGCAACTACGAGCCGGTGGTGCCGCGCGACCTGCGGCTTGAAGTGCGCGAACGCGTGCTGGCCGATGGCGCGCTGCACACGCCGGTGGACCTGGACCAGGTCGAGGCCGCCGCGCGCAGGCTGCTGGAGCAGGGCTGCGATGCGGTCTGCGTGTTCTTCGTCAATGCCTACGCCAACCCGGTCAACGAAGCCCAGGCCGCGGCGCGCGTGCGCGCGATCTGGCCGAACGGCAATGTCACGGCGGCGACCGAGGTGCTGCCCGAGATCCGGGAATTCGAGCGCTGCTCGACGGCCGTGCTGAACGCGGCGCTGCAGCCCGTGGTGGGCAGCTACCTGACGCGGCTGGAGTCGGATCTGCAGCAGCATGGATTCGAGGGCGAGCTGCTGGTGGTGCAGAGCAACGGCGGCGTGATGTCGCGCCAGACGGCCTGCGACGTGCCCGTGCGCACGGCCCTGTCAGGGCCTGCGGCCGGCGTGATCGCCTGCGCGGCCATCGCGCGCGCCGCGGGCTTTCCCAATGTGGTCACGGGCGACATGGGCGGAACCTCGTTCGACGTGTCGCTGGTGGCCGAGGGCGAGGCCTCGCTCTCGGCGCAGACCGCCATCGACTTCGGCATGGTGGTGCGCGCGCCGATGATCCAGATCGAAACCATCGGCGCGGGCGGCGGGTCGATCGCCAGCGTGGACGCGGGCGGCCTGCTGCAGGTCGGACCCGAGTCCGCCGGCAGCATCCCCGGCCCCGCCTGCTACGGCCGCGGCAACACGCGCCCCACGGTCACCGACGCGAACGTGCTGCTGGGCCGCATCGCGGCCGAGCGCCCGCTGGGCGGCGGCCTGCTGGCCAAGATGGATGTGGAACTGGCGCGCGCCGCCATCGAGGAGCACGTGGCCCGCCCGCTGGGGCTGGACGTGCACGCGGCGGCCGAGGCCATCCTGACCGTCGCCAACGCCAAGATGGCGGGCGCGATCCGCGTGGTCTCCATCGAGCGCGGCCACGATCCGCGCAAGTTCGCCTACATGCCGTTCGGCGGCGGCGGTGCGCTGCATGTGTGCGCCATGATGAACGAAGTGGACGCCGCGCATGGCATCGTCCCGCGCTATCCGGGCGTGACCTCGGCGCTGGGCTGCGTCATGGCCGACATGCGCCATGACGGGGTGCAGACCCTGAACGTGGCGCTGGACGCGCTGGACGCCGCCGACCTGCTGGCGCGCATCGACGCGCTGGCGCACGCCTGCCAGGAACGGCTGGATTCGGCCGGCGTGTCGTTCGAAGGCATCCGCGAGAGCATCGAACTCGACATGCTGTACGTGGGCCAGAGCCACACCGTGCGCGTGGAAGTGTCCCGCGCGGACCTGCACCGCGACGGCATCGCCGCCGCGTTCGACCGCGCCTATCGCGCCGCCTTTGGCCGCAGCCTGACCGGCATCGCCGTGCGCATCCTGAACCTGCGCTATGCCCGCATCGGCCAGCGCCCCAAATTCGACCTTGCGCTGCTGGCGCCCACGGGCAAGGACATGCCGGCCTCGCTGGGCACGCAGCGGGTCTTTCACGCGGGGCAATGGCGCGAGGCCGTGCGCTTTGCGCGCCTGGACCTGCCGGTCGGCGCCGAGGTGGCGGGCCCCGCCATCCTGGAGCAGCCGGACACCACCATCTGGATCGAGCCGGGCTTTGCCGGCCGGGTCGATTCCCTGGGCAATCTGCTGATCGCCCGGACCGATTCGTAGGAGCGGACCATGCATTCCTTCGATCCCCGCACGACCGCGCTGGTCATCATCGACCTGCAGAACGACTTCCTGGCGCCGGGCGGCGCGTATGACCGCGGCGGCGCGGTCAGCCCGCAGGCGCGGGCGCTGCCGGCGCGCGTGGCGCCGGTGGCCCGTGCGCTCAAGGCGCAGGGCGGCTTCGTGGCCGCCAGCCAGTTCACGCTGTGGCCCGACGCGCACGGCGAGCCCATGATCTCGCCGCATCTCAAGCAGTTGCGGCCGTTTCTTCGCAAGGGCGATTTCGTGGCCGGTTCGCCCGGCCAGGCCAATGTGGCCGAGCTGGACGGGCTGGTCGACGTGTCGGTCTGGAAGGTCGCGTATTCGGCATTCTTCAACACGCAGCTCGACTGGGTGCTGCGGCGCGCGGGCATCTCCAGCGTCGTGGTGGCGGGCATCGTCACCAACGGCGGGGTCGCCAGCACGGCGCGCGACGCCCACATGCGCGACTACCACGTGACGGTGCTGGCCGACGGCTGCGCCGCGCCCACGCCCGCCATGCACGATGCCGCGCTGGCGGACCTGCGCACGGTGGCCGACGTGGTGTCGTGCCAGGACCTGCTGGACAGGCTGGCGCCGTGAGCGCGCCGGTCGTCAGAAGCGGCGCCGCACCCGGCGCGGACGCGATGCACGTGCCGGTGGTCATCATCGGCGCGGGCGCCTGCGGCCTGACCGCCGCGCTGCGCCTGGCCAGCGCCGGCATCGAGACGGTGCTGATCGAGCGCGACGCGGCGCCCAGCGGCTCGACGGCGCTGTCCTCGGGCTTCATTCCCGCGGCCGGTTCCGCGGTGCAGCGCGCCGCCGGCATCGAGGACGACGCGGCGCGCTTTGCCGCCGACATCCAGGCCAAGGCGGGGGGCACGGCGTCGCCCGAACTGGTGGCCGCCTACACGGGCGCCGCCGCCGCGGCCATGGACGCGCTGGCCCGGCACGGCCTGCGGTTCGAAGTGCTGGACGGATTCCTGTACCCGGGACACACCGCGCGGCGCATGCACACGCTGCCCGAACGCACGGGCGCGGCGCTGGTGGCGGCCCTGGAACGCGCGGCCACCGAGGCGGGCGCCTATCTGCTGACGCGCGCGCTGGCCCGCGAACTCGGGACCGACGCCGAGGGCCGCGTGACCGCCGTGGGCTGCGAACGTCCGGACGGCTCGGTCGACGTGATCGGGTGCGACGCGCTGATCCTGGCCTGCAACGGTTTCGGCGGCAATGCCGCGATGGTGGGCCAGTACCTGCCCGCCATGCGCGAGGCGGTCTACGGCGGACACGTCGGCAACGACGGCAGCGCCATCCAGTGGGGCACGCAGCTCGGCGCCCGGCTGGCCGACCTGGGCGGCTACCAGGGCCACGGGTCCTGGGCCACGCCCCAGGGCGCATTGATCTCCTGGGCCGTGATGATGGACGGCGGCGTGCAGATCAACCGCGACGGCCGGCGCTTTCACGACGAGACCCACGGGTATTCCGAGGCGGCGGTCCACGTGCTGGCGCAGCCGGGCTCGGTGGCCTGGAACGTGTTCGACGACCGCACCCTGGCGCTGGCGCGCGGGTTCCCCGATTTCGTGCAGGCCGAGGCGGGGCATGCGCTCAAGACCTGCGCCGACGTGACGGCGCTGGCCGCGGTGATCGGTTGCGATCCGGACGTGCTGCGCCAGACGCTGGACGCGGTCCGGCCGGACGGACAGGACCCGCTGGGCCGCCGCTTCGAACGGACGCTGCAGGCGCCGTATCATGCGGTCAAGGTCACCGGCGCGCTCTTTCACACGCAGGGCGGACTGGATATCGACGCGCATTGCCGCGTCCTGGACACCGCGGGTCGGGCGCTGCCCAACCTGCTGGCCGCGGGCGGCGCCGCCCGCGGCGTTTCGGGCAACGACGTGTCGGGCTACCTGTCCGGCAACGGCTTGCTCAGTGCGGTCGCGGGCGGCCATATCGCCGCGGCGACCGCGGCGGCGCTGCTTGGGCGCCGCCTGGATTAGGAGTCAACGATGCAGACACAGAACCTGAAAGCGCAATTGGCGGCCGGCCCGGTGCTGGCCCCCGGCGTCTACGACGCCCTGTCCGCGCTGGTGGCCGAGCAGGCGGGCTTTTCCGCGCTGTACCTGTCGGGCGCGTCCATCGCCTACACGCGGCTGGGCCGCTCGGACATCGGGCTGACCACGTACACCGAGGTGCAAGACACGCTGGCCCGCATCGCCGAGCGCGTGTCGGCCGCCGTCATCGTCGATGCCGACACGGGCTTTGGCAACGCGCTGAACACGCAACGCACCGTGCGCGGCTTCGAGCGCGCCGGGGCGGCGATGATCCAGCTCGAAGACCAGACCTTTCCCAAACGCTGCGGCCACCTGGACGGCAAATCGGTGATTCCGGCTGCCGAGATGTGCGGCAAGCTGCGCGCCGCCGTCGACGCCCGCGTGAACGCGTCCACGCTGATCCTGGCGCGCACCGACGCCCTGGCGTCCGAAGGCCTGGAGGCGGCGCTGGACCGCGCCGAATCCTACCTGGAGGCCGGGGCGGACGCGCTCTTCATCGAAGCCCTGCGCACGCCGGACCAGATGCGCGCGGCCTGCGACCGCTTCGCGGCGCGCGTGCCGCTGCTGGCCAATATGGTGGAGGGCGGCAAGACGCCGGTGCAGGACGCGCAGGCGCTGTCGGGCCTGGGGTTTCGCATCGTCATCTTTCCGGGCGGCACCGCGCGCGCCGTCGCGCACACGCTGCAGGGGTATTACGGCAGCCTGCGCGAGCACGGCACGACGGGGCCCTGGAAGGACAGGATGCTGGACTTCGATGGGCTGAATGACGTGATCGGGACGCCCGAGCTGCTGGAACAGGGGCGGCGCTACGAGGGCTGATCAGTTGGAGGGTTCGGCGTCTCTCATGGGTGTCTGACACCCATGAACCGCCCGCGCATGATGAAGTTCGTCTCACCCGGGTGTCAGACACCGCTGAGTTGCGGAGCCCGTATCCGTGACGTGACGCCTGCCACGCCACCCCGGTCGCCGTCGTCAGCGCGGCGTGCGTTGGTGCGGCACGAGCGGCGGCACGGGCTGGCCGGCGATCAAATCCCAGAAGCCCGGCAGGAACGCTTCGGCCACCAGCAGGGGCTGGCCCTGGCGCCAGAACACCGAGCGGCGCGCCCAGATGCGGCCGGCCTCCAGGGCGCACCGTTCGGGGGGCAGCACGCCCGCGGCGGTGGCGTGAAACGGCACGGGCGAGGCCAGGCGGCGGCAGGCAAAGGGCGAGCGGATGACGGTGCTGTCGTGATACAGCATGTCGGCCAGCGGCCGGGTCAACAGGCGGCGCATGCCTTGCCAGGCGCCGTGCGAGGCCGTCAGCGGGGTCAGGCTGCGCGCCGGCACGCTGTCAATGCCGTTCACCGACATCAGCACCTCGCGGATCCACACGGGCGAACCCGGGGCGATATGCATCGCCCGCGCCTCGTCGGCCGGGGCGCCGTCGGCGTACTCTGCCAGCACCCGCAGCCGCACCTGGCCGACCTGGCGCAGGCCCGCGGTGAGCGCGCCCGGACGGAACAGCCAGTGTCGTTGGGCAGGGGACAGAATGGCCGGGGCGTGCGCCAGCCAGCCGGCGGCGAGAGGGGGGCGATGGGCTGCGGGTGTCGTCATGGCTGCGTATTATGCCAAGCCCCGGGGGCCGGCCGTCTGCGTCGCAGTGCCGCAGGGCGGGGCGCACAAGCCCTGCGCATACAATACGGCCCATGGAAAAAGTACGTATCTCCAAGCTCATGTCCGAGCGCGGACTCTGTTCCCGCCGCGAGGCGGACAGCTATATCGAGCGCGGCTGGGTCCGCGTCGACGGCGTCGTCGTGTCCGAACTGGGCGCGCGGGCCTATCCCGACCAGGTCATCACCCTGGAGCGCGCCGCGCATGCGCGCCAGACGTCCCGCGTCACCATCCTGATCAACAAGCCGGTCGGCTATGTGTCCGGCCAGGCCGAAAAGGGCTACACGCCCGCCGTGGCCCTGATCGACGCGCGCTCGCGCTTCGCCGGAGACCGCGCGCCCCAGCGTTTTGAACGCGCGCACCTGGACGGGCTAGCGGTGGCGGGTCGCCTGGACATCGATTCGCAGGGCCTGCTGGTGCTCACGCAGGACGGCCGCGTCGCCAAGCAATTGATCGGCGAGGATTCCACGATCGACAAGGAATACCTGGTCCGCGTGCAGGGCGACCTGTCCGACAACGGCCTGGCCCTGCTCAATCATGGCCTGTCGCTGGACGGCAAGGCGCTCAAGCCGGCGCAGGTGCGTTGGCAGAACCACGACCAGTTGCGTTTCGTGCTGCGAGAAGGCAAGAAGCGCCAGATCCGCCGCATGTGCGAACTGGTCGGCCTGAAGGTGGTGGGCCTGAAGCGCGTGCGCATCGGCCGCGTGGCCCTGGGCGACCTGCCGCTGGGCCAATGGCGCTACCTGCGCGAGGACGAATCGTTCTGAGCCGGCGTCTGACACGACCCCAGGCTCAGGCATTGGTCATTTCTCTCGACATCTGATGTCGGCGGCTTCTGGATTTTTCAGTCGGTTTCGGGCTCAGACGGACCGCATGAAAACAGGGGTATCCTTCGCCTGCCAGTGACTGCCCAGCCGCTCCATCAGGAACTCGATGAAGATGCGCGTCTTGGCGGGCAGCAGCCGCGTCTCGGTGACGGCATGGACCGGAAACGGCCCTAGCTGCCAGTCCGGCAACACGCGCTGCAACTGGCCGGATTGCTGCTCCGCCAGCTGCCCCCCGACCAGCACCGCGATGCCCGCGCCCAGCATGGCCAGGCGGCGCGCCATGGCGACGCCGTTCACGGAAAACCGATTGCCCGGCGTGAACTCGATGTGCTGCTGGCCATTGGTCAGCGGCCAGCGCGTCACGCGGCCGGCGCCTTCCGCGCGGAACTCGATGCACTCGTGACGGGTCAAGTCGCTGGGATGCTTCGGTTCGCCGTGCTTTTCCAGGTACTCGCGCGAGGCGTACAGGTAGGCGGGCAGCATGCCCAGCAGTCGTGCAATCTGGGTCGAATCGGGCAGGTCGCCGATTTCGATCGACACATCGCAGGTCTGGAACACGCGCGAGGCGTGGTCCGGATTGGCGAGGTCAAGGAAAAACGTCACATCGGGATAGCGCCGGGAAAACTCCATGAATGACTCAGCCAGGAAGTCCGTGCCGAAGTCCGCGGGCATGTTCACCCGCAGCGGCCCGGTCGGCGTATCGACCAGCTTCTGCAGTTCTTCATGGGCGATCTGCGCCTCGGCCACGATGCGCTGGCAGCGTTCGAAATACAGCCGGCCGGCATCGGTGAGCTCCACTTTGCGCGTGGTGCGGCTCAGCAGCCGCAGCCCCACCGATCGCTCCAATTCGGCCACCTGGCGAGACAAGGTCGACTTCGGCACGCCCAGCGTTGCCGCAGCGCGGCTAAAACTGTGCGTCTTGGCGACCTCGACGAAGAGTTCCATACCCTGTAGGCGTTTCATGTCGGCATTTTGTCACAGTGGGGGGAGTTCCAGATTGTCCCATAAATGGAATGATGTTTTCTCAACATGCCCCTTTGTTTCTAAAGCGGGATAACTCAGAATGCGAGTTCTGCAATGCAGCAATGCGATAAGTAAGTGTCCAGCCTTGCGTGTTCAACGCGACTCCACCAAAGCCGAGCCACGCGGTCCGCGTCAAAGCGGTCTGACGGGCTGATGTTCTTCGCAGGATCGCCCCAACTGATCAGGCCCGTCCAGGGCAACCGGGCACGCGGCGCATGCGCCGCGTGGGGCTACTTTTATTGAAATCGGGAATGCAATCTATGAATAAGAAAAGCGCTATGTGGCGCGGCGCGGCTGTTTTTGCGCTGACGGCATCGGCTCTCACACTGGCCGCTTGCGGCAAGAAGCAAGAGGCGCCCCAGGCGGGCAAGCCGCAAGTGACGGTCGTCACGTTGGCGACGCAACCCGTTTCCCTCACCACCGAACTGCCGGGCCGCACGTCGCCATTCCGTGTGGCGGAAGTGCGTCCGCAGGTCAACGGCATCGTCCAGAAGCGTCTCTTCACCGAGGGCGGCGAGGTCAAGGCCGGGCAGCAGCTCTATCAAATCGATCCCGCCCTCTACCAGGCCGATTTCGACAGCCAGAAGGCCTCGCTGGCGCGGGCCCAGGCCCAGCAGAAGACGGCGGCCCTCCTGGCCGAGCGCTACAAGCCGCTGGTTGCGACCCGCGCGGTCAGCCAGCAGACCTACGACAACGCCGTCGCCTCGCGCGACCAGGCGGCCGCCGACGTGCTGGCGGCCAAGGCGGCGCTCGATACGGCGCGCATCAACCTGGTCTACACCAAGGTGCTGTCGCCGATCGCCGGCATCATCGGCCGCTCGGCAGTCACCGAAGGCGCGCTGGTCACGGCCAACCAGACCAACGCATTGGCTGCGGTGCAGCAAATCGACCCGATCTACGTCGACGTCACCCAGTCCAGCGTCCAGCTCCTGCGCCTGCAGGACGCCCTGGCCAGCGGTCAGTTGAAGAAGGCGGACGGCGAGCAGGCCGCGCTGGTCACGCTGACCCTGGAAGACGGCTCGCAATACAAAGAGACCGGCAAGCTCCAGTTCTCGGAAGTGACCGTGGACCAGGGCACGGGCTCGATCACGCTGCGCGCGGTGTTCCCCAATCCGGACCGCCGCCTCTTGCCGGGCATGTTCGTGCGCGCGCGCCTGGCCGATGGCGTCGCCGCCGACGGCCTGCTGGTGCCGCAACGCGGCGTGACCCGCAACCAGCGCGGTCTGCCGACGGCGCTGGTGGTCAATGCCAAGAACCAGGTCGAACTGCGTGACCTGAAGACCGACCGCGCCATCGGCGACAAGTGGCTCGTCACCGAGGGCCTGGCCGCTGGCGACCGGGTCATCGTGGAAGGCCTGCAGATGGTCCGTCCCGGCGTCGAAGTCGTCGCCACCGAGGCCAGCGCCCAGGCGCAGCAGCAGCCGCAGCAGCAGGCCGCCAATGGCGCGGCCAATGCCGCGCCGGCCAAGCAGTAATCAGGGAGCCATGCATGGCAAAGTTTTTTATCGACAGGCCGGTATTTGCCTGGGTGATCGCGATCGTGCTGATGATGGCCGGCGCGCTGTCCATCCTGCAGTTGCCGGTCGCCCAGTACCCCAACATCGCCCCGCCCGCCATCGGCATCGCGGTGACCTACCCGGGCGCGTCCGCGCAGACCGTGCAGGACACCGTGGTGCAGGTGATCGAACAGCAGATGAACGGCCTTGACGGCCTGCAGTACATCTCGTCGGAAAGCAACTCCGACGGCAGCATGTCCATCACGCTGACCTTCAAGCAGGGCACCAACCCCGACACCGCCCAGGTGCAGGTCCAGAACAAGCTGTCGTTGGCGCAGCCGCTCCTGCCGCAGGAAGTGCAGCAGCAGGGCATCCGCGTCACCAAGGCCACCAAGAACTTCCTGATCGTGGCGGGCTTCGTGTCCACCGACGGCACGATGACCAAGGACGACCTGGCCGACTACGTCGCGTCCTACATCCAGGATCCCATCAGCCGCACGCAGGGCGTGGGCGACTTCCAGCTGTTCGGCTCGCAGTACGCGATGCGCATCTGGCTGGATCCGGCCAAGCTCGTCAATTACGGACTGACCACGGTCGACGTCACCACCGCGATCAAGGAGCAGAACGTCCAGGTGTCCTCCGGGCAGCTGGGCGGCCTGCCGTCCGTGCGCGGCCAGCAGCTCAATGCCACCATCATCGGGCCGTCGCGCCTGGAAACGGCCGAGGATTTCGGCCGCATCCTGCTCAAGGTCAACACCGACGGCTCGCAGGTGCGCCTGGCCGATGTCGCCACGATCGAACTCGGCGGCCAGACCTACGCCATCGACAGCTTCTACAACGGCAAGCCCGCCGCGGGCCTGGCGATCAAGCTGGCGCCGGGCGCCAATGCGCTGGACACGGCGCAGGCGGTGCGTGACACCATCAACAACCTGAAGCCGTATTTCCCGCCGGGCATGGACGTCGTCTATCCGTACGACACGACGCCGTTCGTCAGCCTGTCGATCCATGAAGTGTTCAAGACGCTGGTCGAGGCCATCATCCTGGTGTTCCTGGTGATGTACCTCTTCCTGCAGAACTTCCGCGCCACGCTCATCCCCACGCTGGCCGTGCCCGTGGTGCTGCTGGGCACGTTCGGCGTGCTGGCGGCGTTCGGCTTTTCCATCAACACCCTGACCATGTTCGGGATGGTGCTGGCCATCGGCCTCCTGGTGGACGATGCCATCGTGGTCGTGGAAAACGTCGAGCGGGTCATGGCCGAGGAAGGGCTATCCCCCAAGCAGGCCACCCGCAAGTCCATGACCCAGATCACCGGCGCGCTGATCGGCATCGCCATGGTGCTGGCCGCCGTGTTCATCCCCATGGCGTTCTTCGGCGGCTCCACCGGCGTGATCTACCGCCAGTTCTCCATCACCATCGTGTCGTCCATGGTGCTGTCGGTGATCGTGGCCATCGTCTTCACGCCGGCCCTGTGCGCGACGATGCTCAAGCCCATCCCCAAGGGCCATCATGGCGCCAAGAAGGGCTTTTTCGGCTGGTTCAACCGCACGTTCGAGCGCAGCAGCAACGGCTACGCCAACACCGTGGCGCGCGGCCTGAACCGCACCAAGCGGCTGATGGTGGTGTATCTGGCGCTGGTCATCGCGATGGGTTGGATGTTCACGCGCATCCCGACCGCGTTCCTGCCGGCCGAAGACCAGGGCATCCTGTTTGCCCAGATCCAGACGCCCGCCGGCACCACCGCCGAAGGCACCAAGGCCGTCATCGACGACGCGACCAACTACCTGCTGACCGAGGAAAAGGACGCGGTCACGTCGGTGTTCGCGGTCAACGGCTTCAACTTCGGCGGCCGCGGCCAGAACGCGTCCATCCTGTTCATCAAGCTGCGCGACTGGGAAGAACGCGGCGACGCCAGCCTGAAGGCCGGCGCCGTGGCGGCGCGCGCCAACGCCCACTTCGCCAAGACCGAGCGCCGCGCGCAGATGTTCGTCGTGCCGCCGCCCTCCGTGATGGAACTGGGCAACGTCACCGGCTTTGACTTCCAGCTCATGGACCGCGCCGGCGTGGGCCACGAAAAGCTGCTTGCCGCGCGCAACCAGTTGCTGGGCGAAGCGGCCAAGAGTCCGGTGCTGGTGGGCGTGCGCCCCAACGGCATCGAAGACGCGCCGCAGTACCAGTTGGACATCGACCGCGAAAAGGCGCGCGCCCTGGGCGTGGCCGTCTCGGACATCAACAGCACGCTCGCCACCGCATGGGGTTCGTCGTACGTCAACGACTTCATCGACCGCGGCCGCGTGAAGAAGGTGTTCGCGCAGGGCGAGGCCTCCTCGCGCATGCTGCCGGAAGACCTGAACAAGTGGTACGTGCGCAATAGCGCCGGCGACATGGTGCCGTTCTCGGCCTTCTCCAAGGCGACCTGGAGCTTCGGCCCGCAGAAGCTGAACCGCTACAACGGCGTGCCGTCCTACAACATCCAGGGCCAGGCGGCGCCGGGCTACAGCTCGGGCGCGGCGATGGAGGAAATGGAACGCCTGGCGGCCAAGCTGCCCGTGGGCGTCGGTTTCGAATGGACCGGCCTGTCGTTCGAAGAACGCCTGTCCGGCGCCCAGGCGCCCGCGCTGTACGCGATCTCGCTGATCGTCGTGTTCCTGTGCCTGGCCGCGTTGTATGAAAGCTGGACCATTCCGTCCGCGGTCATGCTGGTGGTGCCGCTGGGGATCATCGGGGCGCTGCTTGCCACGATGCTGCGGGGCCTGTCCAACGACGTGTACTTCCAGGTGGGGCTCTTGACGACCATCGGGTTGGCGGCCAAAAACGCCATCCTGATCGTGGAGTTCGCCAAGGAGCACTACGAGGCGGGCGCCAGCCTGACGGAATCGGCCATCCACGCCGCGCGCCAGCGCCTGCGTCCCATCCTGATGACGTCCCTGGCGTTCATCCTGGGCGTGACCCCGCTGGCCATTTCGTCCGGCGCGGGGTCGGGCAGCCAGAACGCCATCGGCACGGGCGTGATCGGCGGCATGCTGACCGGCACCTTCCTGGCCATCTTCTTCGTCCCGGCCTTCTTCGTGATCATGCTGCGCGTGTTCAAGGTCAAGCGCATGAGCGAAAACGTCGACAAGCACGACACCAGCGCCAAGGCCGCGCACGACGTGCCGGCGGAGGGTCAACCGTAATGAAACTCCAGATGAGAACCTTGCTGTCTGTATCCCTGGCGGCGGCCCTGGCGGGCTGCTCGCTGGCCCCCACGTATGAGCGTCCCGACGCGCCCATCGACGCGGCCTATCCCACGGGCGCCGCCTACAACGCGGCCCAGGTGGCCGCGCCGGGCGGACGGGCGGTGGCCGACATCGGCTGGCGCGACTTCTTCGGCGATCCGCTGCTGCAACAGCTCATCGAGCAATCGCTCGCCAACAACCGCGATCTGCGCGTGGCGGCGCTGAACGTCGAGGCGGCGCGCGCGCAGTACCGCATCCAGCGCGCAGACCTTGCGCCCAGCATCGGCGTGGCGGGGCAGAACTCGGCCCAGCGCACGCCGGCCGACCTGTCGCCCAGCGGCCAGGCCAGCACCAGCCACAGCTACCAGGTCGGCGCCGCGATGTCCGCGTGGGAACTCGACCTCTTCGGCCGCATCCGCAGCTTGAGCGAGCAGGCGCTGGAATCCTACCTGGCGCTGGACGAGACCCGCACGGCCACGCAGCTTACGCTGATCGCCGAGGTCGCCAACGCCTACCTGACGCTGCGCGCGGACCAGGAACTGCTGAGCCTGACGCGCGAAACGCTCAAGAGCCAGGAAGATTCCTACCAGCTCACCAAGCAGAGCTACGACCAGGGCCTGTCCACGGCGCTGGACCTGAGCCAGGCCGAGGTGTCGCTGCGCACGGCGCAGCGCAACCTGTCGCAGTACACGCGCCAGGCGGCGCAGGACCGCAACGCGCTGGTGCTGCTGGTGGGCCAGCCCCTGTCTCCCGAGATGACGGCGGCGCTGGACGGCGCAACCACGCTGGACGACGGCATGCTGCCGACCGCGCTGCCCGCCGGCCTGCCGTCGGACCTGCTGGCGCGCCGCCCGGACATCCGCGCGGCCGAACATCAGCTCAAGGGCGCCAACGCCAACATCGGCGCGGCGCGCGCGGCGTTCTTTCCGACCATCAGCCTGACCGGCTCGGCCGGCACCGCCAGCGCCAGCCTGGGCGGCCTGTTCGAGGGCGGTTCGGGGGCGTGGAGTTTCGTGCCCCAGATCACCGTGCCGATCTTCGCGGGCGGCTCGCTGCTGGCGGGGCTGGATCTGGCGAAGGTGCAGAAGAACATCCAGGTGGCGCAGTACGAGAAAGCCATCCAGACGGGATTCCGCGAAGTCGCCGATGCGCTGGCGGGCCGCGGCACGCTGGACGAGCAGATCCAGGCCCAGCGCCTGCTCGTGGACGCCAACCAGCGCGCCTACGACGCCTCGGAGCAGCGCTTTCGCCAGGGCATCGACGATTACCTGAGCGTGCTGGATTCGCAGCGCTCGCTGTACTCGTCGCAACAGGCGCTGGTGGACACGCGCCTGGCGCGCCTGTCCAACCTGGTCACGCTGTACAAGGTGCTGGGCGGCGGCTGGACCGAGCGCACCGAGGCAAATGCCGGGCTGCCGGCGACGCCGGCGACGCCAACCGCGCCGGCTGCGACTGCGGGCTGATCCCCGGCGCTTGGTGCGCAGGCAGCAAAATGCGCAAGCAACAAAAAACGGGCCGATCGCAAGGATCGGCCCGTTTTTTTGTCCGCCTGGCGGCGGACGTCAGGTGCGCTTCTTGGCGATCAGGCCCACCACGAACAGCACGATGATCGCGCCCACGACGGATGCGATCCAGCCTGCGGGCTCGCCGGGTTGATACCAGCCGAGCGACTGGCCCAGGAAGCCGGCGACGACGGCGCCGACGATGCCCAGAATGGTGGTCATGATGATCCCCATGTTCTGGTCCCCGGGCATGATGGCGCGGGCGATCAGGCCCACGATGAACCCGACGATGATCATGATGATGATGCTCATGCGCGTACTCCTGTTAGGGAAAAAAGGGGGCGATGTGGCCTGATGATACCCACGCCCCGCGCGCCGTCGCTGTAACAACTGGTGTGCAGACCGTGCCTGGGCCGGTTCGCGCCGTGCCCGGTCAGGAGGTGAGGTCGATGAGCTGGCGCACGTCCTTGGTCAGCGCCTCGATGCTGTCGGTGTCCGACGCCAGCAGGCGCGCATGGCCGTCCTTGTCGAAAATGTACACGCCGCGGCTGTGCGTCACTTCGTACATGTCGGCGTCGTCGCCGGGGCGGGGCTTTTCGATCTGGTAGGCCACGCGGTAGCGGCGCGCCAGGTCGGCGATCTGCCGTTCGTCGCCGGTCACGCCAATGGCGTTGTTGTTGAAGGCATTGACGTAGGCCTGCAGGATGTCCGGCGTGTCGCGGTGCGGATCCACGCTGACGAAGAGGATGCGCACGTCCTTGGCCTTGTCGCCCAGGTTCTGCAGCACCGCGGTCAGCTGCGCCATGGTCGTGGGGCAGATGTCCGGGCAACTGGCGTAGCCAAAAAACAGCAGCACCGTCTTGCCCTTGAGGTCTTCGCTGCTGACCGTCTTGCCGCCCGCGCCGGGCAGCGAGAACTTCAGGTCCGGCAGATGCCCCTTTACGTTATAGAGCGTCCAGTCCACGTTCCTGTCGCCGCAGGCGGCGAGAAACACACACAAGGCCAACAGCAGTCCGCGAAAGGCGCGGCCGGTAATCAGGTGTCGCATGGGTCCAGTAGCCGGAAAGGGGTAAACCTCCCGGATTCTACCCGCTGGGGTCCACGCGAGCGCAGCGGGCGGCGCGGAGGCTTGTGCGGGCGCAAGGGCCGGTTGAAAAAACGGCCCGCGCGGGGGCGGGCCGTGTCAGGCGGTGTCTGACACCGCCGACCGCAGTCAGCAGTCAGTCGTCAGCCCGCCGTCATGCCGCTGTGGCGCAGCAGCGCGTCGATGCGCGGGGCGCGGCCGCGGAACGCGGCGAAGGACTCGGCCGCCGGGCGTGAGCCGCCCACGGCCAGCACTTCGCGGCGGAAACGCGCGCCGGTTTCCGGGTCCAGCGTGCCCAGGGCGTTGCCGGCCTGTTTTGCGGCGGCCTCCTCGAAGGCCTCGTAGGCGTCGGCCGACAGCACTTCCGCCCACTTGTAGCTGTAGTAACCCGCGCCATAGCCGCCCGCGAACAGGTGCGAGAAGGCGTGCGGCAGGCGATGCCAGGCGGGCGGGAACAGCACCGCCACTTCCTGGCGCACTTCCTGCAGCAGGGCCAGCACTTCGGAAATCGACGCGCCCTTGCTGCGGTCGTGCATCAGCATGTCGAAGAGGGCGAATTCGATCTGGCGCACGGTCTGCATGCCGCTCTGGTAGTTGCGCGCGGCAACGAGGCGGTCGTAGAGCGCACGCGGCAGCGGCTGGCCGGTGTCCACATGCGCCGACAGCTTCTGCACCACGGCCCATTCCCAGCAGAAGTTCTCCATGAACTGCGAGGGCAGCTCGATGGCATCCCACTCCACGCTGGCGAACGCGGCGGCGCCGGGCTCGTCCACTTCGGACAGCAGCGCATGCAGCGCGTGGCCGGTTTCATGGAAGAGGGTGATCACGTCGTCGTGCGTCAGCACGGCGGGACGGTCGCCATTGGGACGCGAGAAATTGCACGTCAGGTAGGCGATGGGCGTCTGCACCTTGCCGGCCACGACGCGGCGCGTGCGTTCGCTGTCCACCCAGGCGCCGTTCTGCTTGCCGGCGCGCGCGTACAGGTCCAGGTACAGGTGGCCGATGAGCGCGCCGTCAGGGCTTTCCACCCGCACGCCGCGCACGTCGCCGTGCCACGAGGACACGGGCGTTTCCGCCAGGCGCACGCCAAACAGGGTCTCGATGACCTCAAACAGGCCCGCCAGTACGCGGGGCTCGGTGAAGTACTGCTTGACCTCGTCTTCCGAGTACGCGTAGCGCGACTCGCGCAGGCGCTCTGAGGCATACGCCACGTCCCAGGGCTGCAGGCTGTCCAGGCCCAGCTCGCCGGTCGCGTAGGCCGTCAGTTCCGCCAGATCGCGCTGCGCGAACGGCTTGGCGCGCGCCGCCAGGTCGCGCAGGAAGACGGTGACTTCCTGGGCGTCGCGGGCCATGCGCGTCTGCAGGCGCAGCGCGGCAAAGGTGCCCAGGCCCAGCAGGCCGGATTCCTCGGCGCGCAGCGCCAGCAGTTCTTCGATCAGCGGGGAGTTGTCGAACTTGGTGTCGCCCTGCTCGGAGGCGACGGTGCCGTAGCCGCGGTACAGCGCCTCGCGCAACGACCGGTCCTGCGCGTACTGCATGACGGGCAGGTAGCAGGGCATCTTCAGCGTGAGCTTCCAGCCGGCCTTGCCGTCTTCCTCGGCGGCGGCGCGGGCGGCGGCGCGCACGTCAGCCGGAATGCCGGCCAGGCGGCCTTCGTCTTCGACGAACAGCGACCAGGCGTCGATGGAATCGAGCACGTTTTCGGAGAATTTCTGCGAGGCCTGGGCTTCGCGGTCGGAGATCGCGGCATAGCGTTCGCGGTCCGCGCCTTGCAGTTCGACGCCGCTCAGGCGGAAATCGCGCAGGGCCATTTCCACGATGCGGCGGCGCACCGGCGTCCAGGACGCGAAATCGGGGGCGGCGGCCAGGCGCTGGTATTGCTTGTACAGGCCTTCGTGCAGCCCGACCCAGGTCGAGAATTCGGTGACCAGGGGCAGGGCGGCGTTATAGGCTTCGCGCAGCTCGGGCGTGTTGACGACGGCGTTCAGGTGCCCGGCGACCGACCAGGCGCGCCACAGCCGCTCGGAGGCGGTATCCAGCGGCTCCACCACGGCCTCCCAGGTGGGCGCGAGCGCGGGATCGGCGGCCTGGTCGACGGCCTGGCGGGCGATGCCCAGCAGTTCCTCGACGGCAGGCACGATATGCCCGGGCTTGACGGCCGCGTAATCGACCAGTTCGGAAACGGGAGCGAGCAGGGGGTTCTGGGTCATGGTGTTACCGGCTTATAGGGTGGCGGGCGGCGCGGTCGGCGCGCCGGCATAGGAGATAAGGATCAGGTAGGGGCGATCCGGCCAAACGCAAGGTGCGGACTGAAGCCTGCGCCGGAGCGGCAGGTGTCTGACACCCATGAGACACCCGTTCAAGCTGAAGCGCATCTCACGCGGGTGTCAGGCACCGAGTTGCAGCAAATCGGCAGGTGCCGGTGTCTGACACCGGGAAACGATGGTTCGGGCTGGAACGCATCTCACGCGGTGTCAG